>WNGQ01002071.1_pt1 | contig 35063 bp, 36 predicted proteins | sample 5407661 | NCBI WGS metagenome assembly WNGQ01 (sample SAMN13153382, study PRJNA577476) | soil metagenome | isolation source: 60 cm soil or saprolite under Garry oak tree replicate 2 | place: USA:California | collected 2016-06-15 | reverse complement strand
AAGAGCGGCGTTCAATAACTGAGGATGAACGTTTACTGTATCGGCCAACTCGTCAACTCATTAGCCCTACAGAGCCAATACCGCAGGAGCAGGTTAAAGAAGAGGAGCACTCCCTTGATCGTGCCCTTCACTTTGATTTCACACTCACTGATCCCTGGCGTGTATTCCGTATTATGAGCGAGTTCGTTGAAGGCTTTGATGAGCTTTCACATATCCCACCATCGGTGGCTATCTTCGGCTCCGCGCGTACCAAACCCGAAGACCCTACTTATCAAGCTGCCGTTGAGACGGCGCGTCTCCTGGCAAAAGCAGGTTTTGGTGTCATCACCGGGGGTGGCCCTGGCATTATGGAAGCAGGTAACAAGGGAGCCCAGGATGGCGGTAACTGTTCCATTGGCTGTAATATTGAATTACCGTTTGAGCAAGGGTCAAATCCCTATCTCGACATTTCGCTTGATTTCCGCTACTTCTTTGTGCGAAAGACGATGTTTGTCAAATATGCTGAGGCATTCATCATCTTTCCCGGCGGCTTTGGAACTATGGATGAACTATTCGAAGCTTTAACGCTCATTCAAACAAAGAAGGTCAGTCATTTTCCTGTCATTCTCTATGACTCAAAATACTGGAAGGGATTGATTGACTGGATTCGTGATACTATGTTAACAACCGAGAATATACATCCAGAGGATGCCAGGTTATTGCTCGTTTCAGATGACCCTGAGGAGATTTGTAAGATCGTAATCGATGCGTACGAGGAAGGCTACCGTCAGGAAAGGGAAAATCCGGCTCGCCATAGGGAGCAATCAATTCGTTAGTGGAACTGTGAAGTCCAACTTTCCGCTGCACTACGTGTGGCTTTCCAGTGCACATTCGGGCCTTTCCAGTGCACAGGTGTGACTTTCCAGCGCACGATGCGGGTTTCCGCTGCACTATCCACCCAAAACACGCTTTTCAAGCTGGTGCAGATTACTGCCACAAGCTCTACAATATACCGAGGGAGTGCGCTTCTAACGCCAGTTACTCTGGCGATCATGACGAAATTGTTCAGCATATCCCTGTTCTCCTGCGACTCTCGTGGCTCTTCATTGCACATATTCGATCAGAGGAGTGCGTACCAGCAACTTGTTCGTTCCGTGACGGTAGTCGGTGATCATTGGCCAGACGTAGATGTCGAGGCGAAGCGCCTCTGACTTCTGAGTACTCTCATCCGGAACTATATCATACCACGAAAGCTGGTCCGAACGGAACTCCGTCGCCAGGCACGAGAAGTAGGGACGCAGCGCTACCGCTTCGTTGAGCTGGGAGAGTGTAGTCGCACACTCCCCAGGAACTGGCGAGGTACGTGTGACACTCGTGCATGTGGCCAGTGAACTGGTCTGTCCCCAGTAGCCCACCGCAAGGAGCATCACGCGTAGCCTCTGCTCGAAGTCCTCGGGTATCTGGAGAAAGATGGTCATCGGTCCACATGCATGCGCCATCTCCCTGACAATAATCGACTCCTGGACGATGGTTCTCCGCCGTTTGTCCACGCTCCATTTGTATGCACGCAGCACCTGCTGCGAGATCGCCACGCGTTCGGGTGGGCGGATGCGGACCGCAACAGAGCGGAGGACGGGAAAGAGCTGATCGCGTACCACCTCCAGCCCGAAACACTCGATTCCTGCCTTTACGAGTGCAAGACGCACCGTTGCCGGCCCAGGTGCTGGCATGACTGGCGCGCTGTTCATACTGCTCATTGGGATGCGGCATGAATACGTGGAGGGAAAATGATAATCGGCAGCTACCCACACGTGAGGTTCTTGCGTCTCCGCTGCTTGTCCTTGATGTGCCTCTGCCATCCGTCTCCCTTTCTATCACAGATCCGCTTCTGCAGTTCGCCAAAACGGATGGAGAGCGGGAACGGACGTCGCGATGAAGTCGTTCATCAAGGTGTAGAATGCATCGACGGTCTCGAACTGGTAGGCCTTACATGTTTCGTCTACCATTGACGAGAGGCGCGTGACGAAGTCGCTCTCTAGAGCAGAATACAGGGGAGAACGGCCGACATCCGTACGCACAGTGATCACCCCCTGGAGACCGGTCAGGTGGGGAAGCATAGTAGCCACCAGCGCACCATCGGGGCTCACCAGTGAATCGCGCAGCGCCCGCAGAATCGCACGATGCCTATTTCGTCTGAGTTGATGGTCTTTGACAAAGAGTATCCAGCGGTGCGTATCAGCACCGATGCCCACACAGCGATATCTGACACACAAAGCATACTCTCCCGAACGGGTAGGTATTTTCATGAGCATTTGCCCTTCATCCTTGGAGGTCCCGACACGTGTATGGAGTTGCTCCGTCTCAGCATGCCGGTTGGGGAGAGCCAGAGCGTACGTGAACTCGATCAAGGTGTCCTTGTTGATCTTCATCCGCACCCCAGTGCCTCCCTCGTTATCGGCATTCTTGGCCGTCACAAGAAAACCATGGGAGTCGCAGAGAGCGCATTCACGCACAATACGCTCAAGGGATAGATCCTGGTAATCGGACCGATCGATGAGCGCGGCAGCGCGCCGACCGTCACCAACACGACAGGCTGGGCAGAGTGGACTTCCATCGGCAGCAAAGTACTCAGCAACCAGAGCAGCATGGTGGTGTTTGGTGATGTTACCGCTAATAGCATCCGTCTCTGTTTTATCCGCGAGCAACTGACGTCGTGGAAAAAGGCGATTCGATCCTTTGCTGCCAATAGTGCTCAGGCTGTGAGCTTGCCACGACACCAGTACATTGATCGACAGTTCATAGATCGACAACGATACATTTCTTTGCATGCTAGAGTTCCTCCTGTTCTCCGAGCGATCCCCCCGGAACCTCGGGATCATCTATAAAAAGTTCGTGAGAGAGAGGAGATTGATCATCCACAGGTATATGGACAGGCCCGTTCTGCACGGCGAGAGCGATCAGCACCCGAATAAGGGTCGAAAGTTCATACTTCAGCGCGTTCTCACTTGAAGGATAACGCAATGCGGATAAGACCAGGAGTAAGCCAACCAGTTCGGGTATTCCATACTGATCTATGTCGTCCAACAGTGCAGCTAAATCAACCTCTGTCGGAACGATAATTTTGCGTTTCTTCTCTTTCTCAATCTCGCTCGCAAGTACGATGCGCTGCAGCACTGGGAACAGCTGAGCGCGCGTCTGTACCTCTTCCAGGTCTTCGAGCAGGTCACGCAGGCGCGACGGATTATAGCGACCGATCTGCCTGAGAGCCCTCCCAAAGCAGAGCGTCCCCCGCTCGCGTTCCAGAATCCGTTTTAAGGGAATATGTTCCGCATTATGCATAGCTTCTGTAATCGCCCTCACTTCCGCTAGACTATAGCGCCGTGTATTGCTCTCTGTGAACATGTTCGTACGCTGTGCCACTCTGTTGAGATGATTGATCCAAGCATCGGCGTCGCGTCGCTTGAGACAATCCAAAAGGAACTCCTGTTCATCATGCGCTCCCTGTTGTGAAAGCAAGGCTCGCCACCAATTGATCACGCCTGTGCCGATACGCTCATGGAGGGAAATCAGCCACCCGCTATCCAGTACACCGCTCTCCAGGGAAAGGGACTGCTGTTGACCCTGTGTGAGCAGCGTCTGATACGCGAGACCACTCCATACGACACCAGGTTGCCAGACCTCTTGCGAAAGAGCCAACCAGCGCCGAATCGCGGCCCGATCTGGGCTCTCGTAAGCTGGAAAAAGGAGAGGTAAAGAGGTATCCGCGCGAATGGTGATGTTCTCAGCAATAGGAACATAGCAGTTCACCAGTTCGCATGAGAGACGTTGGGTGCGCAGGAACCGTGTAGCGCCTACATAAGCCAACAGAGAGCCATAGCGCGTCCCACGCAGGGTCACCTGCGTCTTCCACGTCATTCTCCCATCGCTACGTGTACTGCGCAGCGAGAACGAAAACGCGGGGTCGATCATCATGAGCACATTGATGTCCTTTTCCGATTTCCCCACAGTGATGATAGGGTGTGCAGGGTGCTTCAGATTGTAATCATCCAGCACGTTGGGAAGCCAGTCCTCTTCTTTTCCGTGCGCCGCTTTCACGGCTAACGACCTCCAGCGATCTATGCAGTTTGCCGCCTTGTGAAGTCCCCGATGCATAGCTTTTGCGTCCAGGCGCTGCTTCTTAAGCAGTTCAGATACTGAAGGAACTCGCAGCCCCGGAGTGGTAAACAATGCTGCCAGTAGGCCATCGAGTACTGTCAAAGGGAGATATTGCTCCAGGTCACCGTGTGCATACGCCTGGAGGTCTTCCTCTCTCGCAAGAGGCAAAACTTTCCCCAGCAGCTTATTGCAACTGATGTGAGGTAGCTGCTTCACCGGGCTTGATAGTACATAGTGGCTGGACGTTTCGCACAGTTCGACCGGTTCACCGCAAGCTGTAGCAAGCAGGATACCCAGGCCATAGGCGTGCAAGATATCAAACTGGGCGATGCCGATTTTCACCACACTCCATTCCATGTGTTCCTCTCAATTCGTAATCATGACTGCTGTGACGCCCATACCACGCTCGGTCATGTACCCGCTACCACTGAAAAAGGCGAGACGGGCAAGTGCGTTGAGTGACACGATGACACTTGTTTCCCTTGTGCGACAGACGTACTCGATCCAGCCGAGAAACCCCGGATGAGCATGGCCTGCGAGGATGTAGTCAGCCGTCTCAAGTCGATACTCACTGACGACGCACCTGGCTACCTGGGTCATTCGCGCTCCAGTATTGGGAAGAAGGGGACCGTCCAACAATCTCCAGTGCCGCAGTGCACTCGTGAAAAGCGTTTGCGGATCAGGAAAAGGCAAGGCATTACCGATCTGTCTATTGGTCGGGTCGGATGTGACAAGCGGGGTCGCGAACGTGAAACGCATCCTTACTCCAGGAGGCTGGCTCAGCATGTCAGTCCATGTACAGACACCCGTCCAGATATGATCCGTCAGGTCGACCGACTCGACGACGTACTTTTGTCCTATATACCAGAGTTCAGACCCTGGAGTCAGCGCTTGTACGACTTCATCGCCAGGAGAACAACCTCCCCTGCTAAAACAGGTCAATCGTACCTGTACAAACTCTTGATCCCTTCTGAGCAGCGCTACTTTGACGCGCCTCTCCCCCGGATGCTCATCCTTAACAGAAGGAACCTGCGGGAGCCGAAGGAACTCATGAGCGTCTTCGATTGATTGGTTGGGGTGACCGGGTTCCAGTACCCGAAGCTTGAGCAGGATGGCAAGAAAATACATGGGTGTTACCTTTCCGAACGAAAATGGCGATAACTGCCGTCTCTGCGTCGCAGTTCTTTCGCGTGTGCCTGGCAAAGTATTTCCCCATCCAGATAGATCCAGGCGGTCGACTCTGACCATTCTGAACGGCGGAGTGTTACAGGGTGTCCTTGCGAGTAGGAAAGCAGATCGTGAGTATAATGTAATCCGTCATACAGAACTGACCCTTCCGAATCGATGCAACCTACTCCAACAGGGAGCAGTTCACGTAGGAGCGGAAATTGCCATGCCGGATCCTGATTGTAACCAATGAGTGACGTAAACTCGCGAGCATGCTGCTCTCCTTCACGCAGTGGGCCGTATCCATATATCCTGTATAAGTAGGTATCCAGGAGCGCGGCGCAGTGGCTTGCTTGCAGGACTCTCCCTGCTACCCCTCTCTCCCATGTCTCGCTAATGGTTTGCATGAGAGGAAACTCAGCGTGAACATCCTCGACCCCGATTCTTCCCCTCGCGCAAGCAGCATGACAGGTCAATGAGAACGGAACAGTCGTGTGGATCCACCCTGGTAGATGCCACAGGAGTCCAGTTGCAACACGCGGGTGTGGTCGGCGATGGGCCATAATGGCGTCGTAGAGGACAGGTTGCACCTGTTCGCTGCTTGCCTCACGCGAAGCAATGCGGAAAGCCAGAACTCGTACGTTCTCTGTCTCCAGGCACCATGTGATGGCCGGTTGATACCGCATGGTTGAACCTTCCAGGACTGTGATGTCTGGAGTTGTTTGTCCGATCCACCAGCTATCTTTACCACGCTCGATCTGCACTTCGACACTGTGCCTGCGCAGTTCTTCCATGTGCAGGCACAGTGCCCAGACGGTCTCGTAGGGAATCATCACCGCTCCAGCATCAGTTGCCATCGCTCTCAGAATTTGCCAGACCATCTTGATACTGCGTCCCAATCTGGAACAATAGAGTGTTCGGATCGTCCGGTAGACAGCCAGCGTCACTCCAGCAAACAGGCTTTCGATATCCGCCGGATGGAAGAGATAGGTTTCTGCCCCGTTGAGACGAGCCCTCTCCAAGAGCGTGGCAAGAGGGAGAGACTCAGGGATGGCATGTGGGCGGATCCCTCTAGTGGCCATCTGTATAGCATGGTAGTGGATGCGCTGGCAGTCTTCGGTTCCGATGGGAGGCTCTTGCGAACCAGATATCAGAAATGGATTGGGAATCATATCGAATCCTGGTTCTTGTTTGCCTTGTCATCCTGACGACGTTCGGATTCTTTTTCATACTCGGTCTGGGATTCCTCCACTGATTCCTCCTCTTCGAGCAATTCATCCGGGTACTTCTTGCTCGCCATCATCTGCCAGCTCTGCTTCAAGATATCACGGGAAATCCATTCTTTCTCATACAGTTCAGTAAGCATACTCGCATACTGAAGGACCGTACGGAGATTTCTAAACGATGGTTTGGTACGATCCCATAGTTCCATACCCATCGCAATGTCAGCTTCAGATGATAGATCATATTTCCAATGTGGAACAAGTAACTGTGGGAGGATTTTCGTGAGCACCTCATCTTCATCAGGTGGACGAAATTCGATATGTGGACCGACACGGCTCCCGAATTTTTCGTACTCTCTGATGACTCGCAAGATTTGGCGTAGACCAACGACGACAATGGGACAGCCGGTCTTATTGAAAATATAGCGAAGGAACTCAAAGCCATCAACATTGAGCAAATCGGCTTCGTCGACGAACAATATTTTGAGATCATTGTTCATGATCGCCTCCGCTGCCTCATCAGCAATTTTATAACGGTTGGTATTATTGCCACGTGGCTTTTCACCGAAGCGCATCAGCAGTTTTTCCATGAGCGCTCGCGGCGTTGACCCAGGTGTGACTTTAATTTCGATGCCGGCGGGTAATCCGTTGTGTGGGCGATCTTGCAGACTATTTAAGAAAGTCTGGATTGCGATCGTTTTGCCCACACCTGACAATCCTGTGACGACCCCCATTGTGCTGTAACCATTTTGCTGCTTCGAACGCATGATCATATCAATAAAGAGCTGAAATAGCTCCATGCTGTTGGTGACAATGGGAATCTGACCCGGGGGAAGTCTGTTCTCGTCAAAATTCAAGTGGAGTTCATTGGTATTGATCATTTCTTGCTCCTTTACTTCTGCAGACGCTTATTCTTATTTTTACTAGCCGCAAGCGCTTTGTCCCACGAGGTATTTCTTTGTTTTGTAGATGGCAGCGCGTACTTTTTACCTGGCATGTGGGATGATGCCGTCTGGGTAGTTCGTCCTGCAAGAGATTCTTTGAGATCTCCCTGGGACTGTTGATGCGATGAAGATGGTTGTTCACCTGGTTGATTCTGTAGGACAATGGGTCCCTGTGATTTGATTTCCAGGTCCGCATTGTGCAGAACAGCTTTTTTCTCATTGATGGTCCCCTTGATTCGCTTCATTTGCTGTCTCTGAGCCTGAAGAACCTGTTTCCCTGTGACAGCTCGGCCCTTCACCGAGTCATGGGCGAAAGCGCTGCAGATCCAACGCTTTTCGTAGAACACTTCGATCGTATCGGGGCGCATATAATCAGGCTGAGCGCGAATCTCTACTTCTGACCCAACAGGGATTTGCGCAAAATCCAGATGCCAATAGCGGCGGTTCCCATAGTTAATGCTCGGTTTAGTCAGTACTCGGGTCGCGGCGACCAGCAATAGGATATCGAGTTCACGCGGCTCAGCGCCAACAGCGTGGCAATTTTCTGCCCAGAATTCCAGTGGAGTTTTCTTTGTTTCACTATGCACTTTATGGTGATACTCGTCGACGAACGTACGGAACTTCTCTACCAGCTCTGTGATGGTAAATTCGGCTCGAGCATTTGGATTGCGCTCCTTGGTATTTGAGTGCACGTAACCCAGGACGGTAGACCACAACCTGGTTTTTATAGTCCCGAAAAGTCGTTCCTCAATGCCCCGTTCTTGCGGATCACCACGGTCCTCAGGATGATTGGGCTTCCCATCCTTCAATTCGATTTTGAGATCTTGCGCTATACGTTGGATGTGGTGTGAAATAAGCTGTTTGCCCTGGTCGACCCAGATAGCGTGTGGGATACCACCGTAGGGCTTCTCATCAGAAACAATGAGGGCATCACGGATGACTGCAGCAATATTATTGCTATTGGGCACATTGTACGTAAACAGCCATGACAGAATCAATCGAGAACTGCTTTCCGTACATGTAATCAACCAGGGACGTATTTCCTCGCTTGGCCCACGGTAGCCTCGCCTGCGAATATCCCGGACGAGTACATCCACTTGCGTGAAGTCTATCTGGTAAATGATCACCTTTCCATCAAATTGAAAGCGATAGGTCAGTCGCCGTTCGCTACGAAATGTGCCAAAGCGTTTGTCTGCGACGAGCTTCACTTCCTCTAGAATGTGGTCGCAGATGTAGCGCACCTGCCAATCGCTAGGTTCGGGCTCTCCGAGCAAGCGCGCACGCTGGCAAGCCTGACGGTGTACCTCATGCAAAGGAATGTCCATTTGCGAGTAGCGGAGAGCAGCGATGATATCCTCCATACGCATGCTCATATTATGTGGGTGTCCTTTATCGGAGCGCTCCTCCTTTGGCAACAGACCGGCAATTCCCCATTTTTTGTGCCTGGCCAGCCAGTCTCGCAAGGTTCTCAAGGAGAGTGAATGCTCCTTCGTCGAATGTTCCTTCGCATATGTCTTGAGTTCCTTATTGGGGATACGCCTTCTCCCGATGAAAGGAGTGATCAGGGTAAGTCTCCGATCAGCTTCTGTGCGTTTCTCCGGAGTTGCCGCTGCGTAATCGATGGGTGGAACCTTATTTCGTCGGCGGTGCATCCGCTCTGGATCGCGCTCAGGTGCCAGCCCCCACACACCGTCGATCTGATAACGGCGTACCAGGCGCTCCGCCTTGCGGAAATTCCTTTCCCCTTCGTATTTGCGGGACAACTGATAGATATCATCCCCCGTGATCGTGATGGCATCTGCCATATACCCCAAGATTGCAAGTCGCTCCAGAACTCTTTGCTGAGCTTTCTCCGTCAGTGGAATCCAGTCCTGGGGCAGCAAACCATCAAACCCATGGAGCAAATATTCATGCTTCCAGTGGGTCAATTCCCGCTCAGCTACAAAACGCTCCCGGGCAAATGTCCGGAGCCGTTTTTTGTCGAATTCCTCCTGAGCATAGGTCCCAAGGGTTCTGAGGCGCCGTTCGGCCTCACGTCGTCTGGCAAGAGCAAGGTCAAAGATTTGCCGCCTGTCGCCTAATCTTACGACCACCGACAGCTTCTCTAACGTCTCATCCTGAGAATGTAACTTTTTCCCGCGTGGCCGCTTTTGAGTTTCCTGCTCTTTCGTTACAGAGGGTGGCGAATCGGTATTGGGTTGCGATGACACTTACACATCCTCCTTGTCGGTTTGAGTGCCGAAAGGATCCACTGCGCAGGCATCAACCTGGAAATGCTCGTTAAAACGAGCAAGCAAACCAGGATGACCTATGAGCAGAACAGTACAAAGCGATTTCTCTACGAGCACCTGGAGAGTCTCCAGGTGCTCAAGATTTAGGAAATGAGCATCGTCCACCATCAAAATCCGCACCTGAGATTGCTCCAGAACGGCGAGGACTCGTTGCATCGCTTTGTTTTGAGGAGCATTGATATGTACTGACATTTACATGTCCTCCTCGCTACTCTGAGTGCCTAAAGGATCTTCTTGAGGGGCAATCATGTGCACAGCAAGACGAATCGTTTCGAGCGTGATCGTCGGTGTGCCACGCAGCTGAGCGATTTGGCTTGCAGAAGCGAGGATCACGCGGAGGCGGCGCAGCGATGGACAGGACTTCCTCCAGAGATACTTCCCCATCTGCAGGTCTGTCTCGTTCTGCGGGTCGAAGGCCCATCCGGGCAAGTGCAGTTGGGGGAGAAACGTTGCGAACACTTCTTCATCCGGTAATGGCAGAATTGGGAGAGAGAGGCCGACGCGGGCATCAAGCTGTGGATGCATTTTGATACCCGTGAGCAGCCTGGGAAGCCCTATGAGCAGGACGGAGCAGGTCGATTTCCCTATGAGAGCGTGGAGCGCCTCCAGGTGTTGGTGACTCAGATAGTCAGCATTGTCGAGCATCAAGAGCCGTACCCGACGCTGCTCGAGCGCCGTGAGTACTTGTTGAAATGCTTCGTGCGACGTGCGGCTTCGTGGCATGTCGCTGATCCGATGGGCGATCGAGTCGAGTATCCACTTTGTCGTTTCCTGTGGCATGATATCTAGCATGACGCATGTGAGATCTGGTGGTTGCCATTTCTGTTCTTCTTCTGCGAGATAGAGCTGGGCAGCGATCGTTTTACCCGTGCCAGGCGGTCCTGTAACAATACCAAGCACCGATGGAGCATCCTCTGTGTTTCTCAACAGATCTGCTTGCACAGCAAAACGTGCAATATTGCTAGTGCGTATGGGTTCTTGACCGGAGGGAAAATCATTGTCTGAGTATTTGGATGCCATGGTTGTCCTTTCTTGCGAATCAATGATCGCACTACTACACATCTTTTATTACGCTGAGGAATGTTTCCACTGCGATAGTCTTGCCGACGCCTTTCGTGCCGTTGATGATCATGCCCTTCGGCTGGTCACCCTTCTGCATGCCGTCAACCCTGCGTAATAGTTGACTGAAACGCAGTTGTTGGACACGATCAGATCGCGGTTCCTGCGGTTGCTGCTGTGTCATTGCTCATATTACTTTCCTAAGTACGTGAACGCTCTTTGACCAAAACGCTGATCCCTCATTTCGTATGATCTCTGCCAGATTTCTAGTCCCGTATCATAAATGCAGAACAAATCCATTGTTTTCGATGAAAAACTTCAATGGTCACCGGTCTAGCGAGGGATGGAGAGGGGTAAACATGTACTTCTGTCCCCGGTGTAAGAGTAGCGAGATCTGCATGCCAGTACAGCCGATGCTGATAATAGATACCTCTATGAGTGATATGTCTGTGGATGCCCTCGCCAAGAAGATTTGCAAGCTGATGCGGATCGAATAAGCGCGGAAAACAATGTGTTTCCCAGAAGGCAAGTGGGGATAATCCCGTCTCGCTATTGATGCGCTGATGATAATCAATAAGGCAGTCTCTGAATATATCTTCCAATTCGTGTAGGGTAAGATACTCGATTACATTGCTCTGCAATGCCCCCTGTTTACCCACGTAGATAGGCAGGGCTTCCCATACTTGTTGCTTCAACGTCTCGAGGAATCGCTCGGCTTCTCCTGTATGAAGTTGTCCTTCTTTGTTGGATCTGATGGTAATCCCAAGGTTATCGTGGAGTCGCCGCAAACGAAGTGCAAACATCGCTATGCTCTCGTTGAGCCAAATTTCATCAGGTATGCCCCCATAGAGTTGACCAGAAGATTTGGACATGGCAGCGAAGAGGAGAGCGGCCAGCATTTGCTGATCTGGCTCATCTGCACTCAAACTGGAAGCCATTACGAGACTGGCTTTCGGAAAAAATACAAAAGTGAAATAGGGCCTTATTCTTCCAGTCGCTGTCCTATGCTCACGTCGACGAGTGTCTCTGAGTTCAATATCGATCCTGGCAACATGGAGTTCGTAGATGATCTTCACAGATGATGCGGTCAAGTTCTCTCTCCTTTCTTCTTTAAGAATTTTGGTATGGTTGCCACAAGGTGCTGAGTTGCGGAAGAATGCTGAGCGGAGTAGGTCAGCCGGGTGGCCCATTGCCGAATTCCACACGGACCTGTCCCATCCCCATGGAAGTTTTATAGCCAACACCAGCGTAATGCGCAAAGGCTGCAAGGGACGTAAGTTTGCTGACCTGCTGTTGATCTGCACTCAGTTGATAAGTACACCGCCCCTCAAAACCTTTCTGGACATAGTTAGGAAAGTGCAAGAATGCATGAAGGAGTGCGGTGCGCCGTCTAACGGCTCGTTGAATATCTGCTAAGCAGAGAAAGGTTGGAAGCATTTACCTTTCAGGGCAAAGGGTCTAACTTCGAGAGGGAAACCTCTCGGGGAACCGTAGCATGACCAGAAGCGAGGAAGTGTGAAGATAGGTAACACAGTCGTACTCGCCAGCCCTGTGCCTATGGAAAAGCTTGAGGCTAAAACCGTGACAAGGTGAGAGCCTTGCCTACGTCCGACATGATGCAACTTCACATCCGCCGTAGCCTATCTGAGACGGTGACATCACAATGCATGGGACTCATCTCGACCCATGATAATACGTTAGCCTTGTACACTGACTGACGAAAAGCTTCCTGTGATGAGTGGCCCGCAATGAACGGGTTTGAGGACAAACGGAACCTAAAGGCACTATACGTTCAATGAGACCGGAATTCGGGATGGCCTAAAAGCCGAGAGGCTCATGGTCACGGAGCTTCCATAGTACTCGTAGGAGTCACGACCTACCAAGGAGCCTGAGAAAGTCAGGCACAGGGGAAAGGGAAGCAGGCGTTACAGAGAGTTAAGGAAGGAGTCAAGACGCGAGATGCGAACGACCGACACCATCCTGGGACTCATTCATGAAAGAGGCACAAAAGGGTTGCCTCTGGAGCGAGTTCAACGACTATTGTACAACTCCAATTTGTACTTAACAGCCTACGGAAAGCTCTATCGGAATAAGGGAGCAATGACAGAAGGCACAACGGAAGAAACTGTTGAGGGTATGTCACAGGAGAAAATTGAACGCATCATCAAAGCGTTGCGAGATGGAACGTTTCGATGGAAGCCTGTGCGACGGGTGTATATCCCGAAGAAAGACGGGAAAAAGCGTCCGTTGGGACTCCCTGACTGGTCGTCAAAGCTGGTACAGGAAGTCATACGACTGATACTGAACGCTTATTATGAGCCACAGTTTTCAGAATACTCCCATGGATTTCGACCAGAGCGCGGCTGTCACACGGCCCTCCGAGAAGTGAAGAAGTGGGATGGTACAACGTGGTTCATTGAAGGAGACATCTCCAAATGTTTTGACAAACTAGATCATCAAATCTTGTTGTCAATCCTACAAGAGAATATCCACGATGAGCCTTTCATTAGGCTCATAAATGAACTGCTAAAGGCTGGATACTTGGAGGATTGGAGATATCATACGACGCTAAGCGGTACGCCGCAAGGGGGAGTATTAAGTCCACTCCTTGCAAATACCTACCTTGATAAATTGGACAAGTACATAAACCAAGAACTCATACCAGAGTACACCAAAGGAAAGAAGCGGAAGAGAAACACAGTGTATGATAAGTTGGGATGGGATACTCACCGCCTCAGAAAACAAGGGAAAACGGAAGAAGCAAAACTGCTGAGACAGCAGATGCAGCAACTCCCCTCCCTTGATCCCGAAGACCCTGATTTTCGGCGGTTGAAATACGTCAGGTATGCTGACGATTTCCTGTTGGGATTTATAGGCCCAAAGTCAGAAGCAGAAGAAATCAAGCACAAGCTAGAATTGTTCCTACGAGAGCAACTCAAGTTGGAACTCTCTCAAGCCAAAACTCTGATTACCCACGCACGGACGGAGAAAGCGAGATTTCTGGGATACGAAATACAAGTACTGCAAAATGATAGGAAGCATACCAATGGTAGGCGGAGTGTCAATGCACAGATTGGATTTCAAGTCCCGAAAGACGTCATAGACCAAAAATGTCAGGACTACACGGAAGAAGGAAAGCCAATCCACCGACCAGAACTACTGAGGGATACAGTACTCACTATCGTCAGTATGTATCAGGCGGAATATCGTGGACTTGTGGAATATTACCGACTGGCACATGACCTAAACCGTAAACTGCAACGATTGAAGTGGATTATGGAAAGGTCACTCATTAAAACACTAGCAAGCAAGTTACGTGTAACTGGACAGCAAGTGTATAAGAGGTACCAGACAACAATCATTGTGAACGGAAAACCTTACAAGGGATTACGAGTCACAAAAGAGCGTGAAGGAAAGAAACCACTGGTTGCGGAATGGGGAGGAATTCCCCTTACATGGAATATTGGTGCAACCCTCAACGACCAACCTGAGCGCATTTGGAGCACAAGGTCAGAGCTAGAAGAGAGGCTCCTGGCGGATGTCTGTGAATACTGTGGTAACGCAGAAAAATGTCAGGTACATCATGTTCGCGCTCTAAAAGACCTTCAAGTGAAGGGAAGGCGACCCAAGCCACAATGGATGGTGCTAATGATCGCCCGACAACGCAAAACGATGGTCGTTTGTAAGACGTGTCATGAAGACATCACGTTTGGACGCCCAATGCGGCGTCATGAGACAAGCACAGGCTTCATGCATGGTGAACCAGTGACACGTCAAAGGTGGCAAACAACATGAAAAGACACTGTGGCACTGGAGAGCCGTGTGCGCTGAAAGGTGCAAGCACGGTTCGGAGAGGGGCGGATGGAAACGTGCTATCTTATGAAACGACCAGAAAGGAAAATTTGGCATGTCTGAGAAAGAAAATAGCAACGCGCCAGCCGCCTACTCTACCACCCCGTCACAGCAATTTCCTTACTAAAGGATTCGCATACGGTCCGTTTCTCCATGTGCAATTGGTCAGGGGCATACTTGTTCCAAGCACGGAGAAGACTATCCCAGACAAGACGAGGTTCAGGGAAGAGGTAAAATTGACGTTTCCCCAAACTAAATGCTGTCGCGGTCGAAAAATGAAAGGTGATGGTTGGTTGCGCTGATAATGTGATCAACGTTTGCCAGTCAGTCGATCCTGCCCAATTTGTAGTATCACTAGTGGGCGTGATGAGCATGCGCGCCAAGTGCAAGTCGGCTTCACCTAAACGCATATAAATGGGTCCGGCTTCCAGGAAGTGCATCTGGAGGGCGTGCCAGAGCACCCCATCATCAAACAAGGTAATGCGTAGACGACATCTTTGTCCTCGCCGCAGTGCGATACGCTCACCCGCTAATGTCCCTCCACTCAATGGTGAGACGGTAAAGGGACGATAGCCCGGTTCGTCATGCAAGCGCGATGCAAGCGCTGCATCAAATCGCTTCACCAAGTTGAGAAACAACGCATGAGCCAGGTGGCCCATCGTTACAGGGATAACGGCTGTCTGCCGAACCATCAATTCAAGTAGGATCGAATACAACATTGCTGCCTCCATTGCCTTGTGGGTGAGGAAGGTAGTTGTCCTCTAGGAGTTGCCATATCTCATAAGAAAGAGTTTTCTTCTCACTTCCCTCCTTAAGTGACAGTCAGTGACTGACAGATGCAACAAGTGCGATAACGGATGTGTACAAATGTTATTTACACATGTACAATTGTTGTTAGCCGCTAAAAGTCGTATTTTTACCGACCTCTAAAATCACGACTTTTTCAGGCATCTATGAAACGATGATTGTAGGATAGTCTCAGGAGCGTGGAGAACACCATTACTGGCATGATGTTGGTGTAGACGGGCATTTCACTGTCCGCTTGCTGAGAGAAGAGCATCATCTTCCTCTCAGAGAAAGAGCAATCCCTTTCTCTGTCAATGCTCAGTATGGTTGTGTATCCTAGGATACACCTCGCTTTCTTCGTTGGCAGAGGTACAATAGAATGAGTAGATACACACAGGTTCAAGAGATGGTCGACTACTGGCATACACTCTTCATCCGCAGCACGTGAGAGTTGCAAAACAGACTAGAGTAGTTGCATATTCATGTTGGTCAAAATATTTAAACAACAAACTTATTATATGGTATTACAGATGGATCTGTCAAGTCTTTTACCGCTCAATCTGATATTGTGTACTTTTTTAGGGAGAAGTTGACGGACATCATGGACGATAGATGTCCAGGGTCGCTCAGATTGAGATGGCTGACGCTTCACTGGAGAGAAGCGAAAAAGAGTAAAAGGATATCACTCGAGCGATTCATGTTTCGACGACATTCTTGCGAGGTGAAGCGGGAAGATGTGTGATCTCCATTTCTACTGAAGTACATGATGCAGGCTACAAGCCAATTAAGGTGAAATGAGTCTACACATCAATGAGTAAAGGAAAAATAACTATGAACACTCCAATGAACATAGGAGAATGGCTTCTCCAGATGCGCCGCGTGCGCAAATTTGATTTAAGAGCATTGGCCGCTCAAGCCGGTCTAGATATCGGAACGATCAGCAAGATAGAAAATGGACGCACCCAGGCAACCCTCGGGACAATCGTTCGTGCAGGGATTGGATTGGGAGTGACTTCCAATGACTTTATTCAGGACTGGCAAGGGAAGCCATTTTCTCTCGTTGATGGCGCTCGTGTCATCGGAGAGGAGACGGTCCCAACGCTTCAAGACGTAAAAGCGTTTGTTACCTGTGCCCGTACCGATAAGCAGACCATTTGCGTCTGGATGGCGAACTCATTGAACAGGATAGCTTCTCTCCAGGGAGAAGTGATACCTCTCTTCGAACCGGAGATGATTGAGAAACTCATGTTTGGTCCTCTCTGGCAGCGCTATGAGGTACAATACCCGCCAGCAATGGCAGCTGAAGACATTCTCGAGATCCTGAGACAGAATGGAGTACTGATACTGTGCGACATCGGAGCTTATCTTAAAAATACCTATGGCAAGAAACAAATTACCTCGGAGAGGCTCGATGCGTTCCTCAAGATTGCTGTGAAGGAGGGAAGCAGTGTGGAAATCGGCCAGGTGGAGCGAATCAAAATGATCGATGTGCTCCTGCTTGATCAGGAGTTAGAGCAGGATGGGAAGATCGTATCGATGTACTGGAATGTCTGTCTGTTTCACGAAGAAATGCTGCGTTGGCAGGCACATTCTCATGACCGTTCTGTTTCCCAAGGAGCTCTCTCGACAGAACAAGAAGTCAGATTGGCTCTGGTGTTCATCACCATTTGTCGCTGGTTGCAGCATATCAGCAAGCATGATCCTTCTTGGATACGCGACCTGCGTTTGAGGTTTCGGCAACTGAATATACTCAATACGCTGCGATGAGCGTTGAGCTGTTGTAATATTGCCTTGTGACCGAGATCTGACAAAAAGGACTGCTGCTTACGCTATAATGATCTGATCACGGTAGTACACGGTATAGATAGCGCCTTCCTTCAAAAAATATTGGCTCACTCACTATAAGTTCTTCGAGAGATTACAGTGAAGCGGCTACTAAGGCCAAGGGATCAAGTCTGGCTCTTTGAAGTCTACCAAGAAGTTCAGAAAAAAGATAGGGTACGGATGCAGTGATCATGCTCCCTTGGTAAGTGCATGCAATACTATTATAGGCTGGTAAACTCCATCAGTTTTCGTAGTTCCTCCGTGCTGATAAGCATATCTTTCTTTGACGTTTTCACACGTTCGTGTCTAAGGGGCGTTTTCAAGCAGAAAGCAATCATCTCTAATGCTGCTCTATTGGGGGCACAGGTGTAATAGAGGCCATGGCAACTGATCTTTTCGGTAATACCCGCGCGTTTGGCATACTTTTCCACCAATTTGCGCACTCCGCCTATAGTGAGGCCTTGGCCCTGGCAGTTTAAGAAGAGATGTTGATCGGCGGTCTTGGACCGTACCGCAAGATAGGATTGCAAGGCATGCAGGGCTTTTTTCTCGAGAGGGATCATGCACTCGTTGCCTCCTTTACCATGGATTGTCAGCGTTTTATGTTCCAGGTCCAGCTCTGGAACACAAATTGCAATTAACTTACTCACCCGGATACCTGTCTGTACCAAAAGCTGAAGGAGCGCATAATCCCGGGGATTTCCTTTTGCTGCGGCTACTATCCTCCGAAGCTCACCGGGTCGTAACATGTGTTTTGGCTTGCGCTCCCTACGAGGTCTCTTCACCATCGAGGCAGGTGAATAGGGAAGAACGCCTTCTACCACCAGGTACGTAAAAAACATGCGTATGGAAACGAGCTTCCTGGCGCGAGTGGTTCTAGTGCGCCCTTGGTTCGCCAGATATCTGAGATACTCGTTGATATGGCTTCGGGTCACATGGTGTACTCGAGTGACAGTCACATCATTCTCTGAGAGCCAGGTGATAAACTGCTGAATATCCGTGCAATAGGCAGCAATGGTCAAAGGGCTTTTGTCCAGTTCATGGATAAACTGGTCTAATGAGGACGCTAGATTTTTGTGCGACGTTGATGTATTCATGCTGTAACTATGCCGATTTTTTGTTCCGATGTCAATCGAGCATATAATGAAAACTGGTTCCCATAACACGTCACAACGGCACTTCTATTGGACCAGACAATAATGTAAACGCGCTCAAGTGGGCGGAGGGGAGTCCCGAGAATGGGCCCATATGAGAACGGAGGCTATAAGCTAGTTTGTCCGTGTAAAGCCAGGAGAAGCATAACCTCCTAGTCCTACAGTTGTAGATGACTACTGCTCTGCCAAGCCAGGGTTGATTCGTGAAAAAGAAGAAGTATCCTTGAGGCACATCACAAACGAATTCAAGGCAATTTCATTGTCATATGCGGAGCAAAAGGCTCGGTCTCTGCATGTCCGTTAGAGAGGGAAACGCACCTCGAAGACCGAGCCTTGACCTGGGGAGGATTGAACCTGGATAGAGCCACCGTGTTCACGCACGATCCAGCGCGCAATGGAGAGACCAAGGCCGCTCCCGGAGGGGCTGCTCACGCCCTCCGTGGGAAGTGTATGCGTGCGGGACTGATCGGCCCGGTAGAAGCGCTCGAAGAGGTGAGGCAGGTGCTCGGCCTCGATGCCGGGTCCTTCATCAATGACCTGTATGCGAGCGCAACCAGGCTCTCGGTCTAGCTTTACCTCGACCTGTTTGCCAACACCGGCACTGTATTTCAGCGCGTTCTCCAGCAGATTGATACACAGTTGCGTCAGATAGAGCCGGTCCCCCCAGATCACAAGCTCGTCCAGGCCTGACAGGCGGATCTCGATGCCGTTTTGCTCCGCCAGATTGGAGAGGTCTTCCACTGCATCGACGACGATCTCACTCAGATCGATGCGTTCGCGTCTGAGCACTGCCTGTCCTTGATCCGCGCGGGCCAGGATGAGCAGGTCACCGACCAAGCGAGTCATGCGCTGATTCTCCAGGTGGATGATCGAGAGCGCCTGGATATATTCCTGGGAAGTGTGTGGGCGTTGCAAGACCCGTTCCACCTCAGTATTGACAATGCTCAGCGGAGTTCGCAGTTCGTGGCTGGCATCGGCAGTAAACTGCCGCTGGCGCTCAAACGCGCCCTCGAGGCGGTCCAGCATGCGGTCAAACGTCGTCGCCAGTTCTCCCATTTCATCGCGTTGTCTCAGATTGAGGCGACGGTGCAGATCCGTGGCGCTGATCTCTTGCGCGGTACGCGTGATGGTTTGGACCGGACGAGTTGCCCTCTCTGCCAGCCAGTACCCTCCCGTACTGGAGAACACCACCACCAGGGACGTTGCCACAGCCAGTGCGGCCAGCAGTTGTCGCAATTGTTCCGGGATATTGCTGCTGGGAACACCGACGTACAAAAAAGCGAGCAGTTGATGATTCTGCCGGTTGGTGATGGTCACGCGTTGCATGGCATAGGAATCCCAACCGACCTCCAGATCGGAAAAAACGGGCGAATCCGCGCCCATAAAAACGGGCGAACCCGTGCTCGTAAAAAGGAGCCCCTGGTCGTTGGGAGAAGTGGAGGTAAAGGAACTCCGGCTGTTGCTCCACAACTGACCTTTTCCCCAGTCCTTCACTTGAGAGAGGTCGAAGCGCAGTGCCGGGAGGGCTGAGGGCGACACGGCGGGCATGACCTGGGTGATGTCTCCCTGGGAATTTTGCAGGATGACCAGGACGTTCGCATTGGTTTGGGCCACCTGGCCAGACTGCAAATCATAGGAGGAAGCCTCTTGCTCAATGGTAGGATTGAGGATGGTATCCAGGTTCTGGTAGAGGGTATATGCTTCAAACACATAAATAGCTGCACTAAAGGTACAGAGTGCGATCCCCAGAATCAGGAGATACCAGAGCAGCAACCGCAAGCGCAAGCTGTGAAAGAAGCGCAACGGGCGTGTTGTCTGTCCGTGTGAGAAAGCTGTTGCTGGCATCGGTCCTCTCCTCATCGTGTTTCCAGGGTGCGCAGTCGATACCCTGCTCGTTGGAAGCGCTGATGAAGTCGTAGCTCCAGATATGGTTCTCGATCCTTTCGCGGGTGAGCACCTGGTTGGGATGGCGCATGAAGTACTCCAGCAGGGCAAATTCTTTGGCATTCAGTTTGATGCGCTCCCCTGCCCGCGTGACCTCATGTGTTGCGGGACTCAAGACCACATCCCCAACCACCAGCACCCCGCTTTTGTGCGCGGAGACGCGTCTGAAAAGCGCGCGCAGACGCGCCAGCAGTTCGTGCAAGGCAAAGGGCTTGACCAGGTAATCATCGGCCCCGCTGTCGAGTCCCTGCACGCGATCCTCGATGGTATCGCGGGCGGTGAGCATCAAAATGGGAGTCGTGATGCGGTGCTGGCGCAGCGTCCGGCAGACCGCGACCCCATCTTTACGCGGCAGCATGATGTCGAGGATAATCGCGTCATAGGGTGTGCTCTCGGCATACTCTTCCCCCTCCACCCCATCATAGGCCGAATCTGTGGCATAGCCCTCTTCGACCAGGCTCTTTTTCAAGGCCTGGTTCAGATGGTAATCGTCCTCGATGATGAGTATGCGCATGCGGGCTATGTCCTTTCTAGTGGTTCCATTATGCACCAAAAAGATGACACTGAGATGAAAGAGGGTTTCATTTCAGTGTCATCTTTTTGGGGTATCGTTTCCTGTGTCCCAAGAAATGGCCAGCCATGGCCTTAGGAGGATGGTCCTACGCCGGAAACGTTGATCTGGCACGGGACACACGCGCTCCGCTCATCAACTCGAACAGAGAAAAGGAGAATATCATGACTATTCATGCATTAACCGGCACAGAGCAGCCTACTCAAGTGATCCAGCGTCCACGCCTGCTGGCTCGCGTCATGGGCTGGGAATTGCGCCGCTTCGCAGCCTCCCGCCTCTTCTGGTTTCAGGCTTTCGGCTTCTGGGGGTTCCTGCTGCTCATCGTATGGGCGCTCCACGCCTCAGATCAAACCGGTACGGTCGCGGGCAGCGTACAGCTCAGCGCCTACGTCGCTGGGACCAGCGCAGGAGGACTGCTGCGGACGCTGCCCACCTATCTGATCATCCTGGCCCTGCTGCTGCCCTTTATTACGGCTGATGGGGTGACGCGAGATGTGAACCGGCGCACCCACGAACTCCTGATGACGACGGCGCTGCCGACCCGGACCTATGTCCTGGGACGCTACCTGGCGGTCCTGATCATAGGCCTGGGGCTGGCGCTGCTTGTGCTCGTCTCCATTCTGGGGATGGGAGGACTGTTGCATCTGACCGACTCAACCTATCCTCTCCCCCAACCCGACGCAGTGCTCCTCCTCTGGGTTGGGATGGTCGTATCGGCTACGATCCTGGTGAGCAGCGTCGGTTTCGCCATGAGCACCCTGTGGCCGCGCCTGTCCATGCTGATCAAAGCCGTGATCATGGTGGGATGGCTCATCGGGGCACTCGTCATGCCCCTCTCATTTCACGATGCCCTTTCCCTGCCTAGCTGGTACGTCAATTGGGACCCGACCAGCGGGATCACCGCGCTTGGGCTTCTTCCTGCTTATCAGGTTGGCCTGAGCCACTCGATCACCAGCGAGGCCCAACTTTTGCAGTTGGTTCTCAGCGTTGAGAACAAGATGCCCGACCTCGCGGGCTGGTTCGCACCACACCTGCTGCTGGCCGGGCTCAGCCTGCTGCTGGTGCTGGTCGCGGCTCTCGCCTTCAAGCGGTCCCGCGAGGTACTCAACTAAGATGTTCGTGACTCCTTTCTACAGAGGGAGCGCACGTATGAAAAGAAAGAGAGAACACAGATGGAATTGATGATTGACCGCCTGAGCAAGCGCTATGGGCAGCATTGGGCACTGCGTGAACTGTCGCTGCGCTGCGAACCTGGCCTGCTGGGGTTAGTGGGACCCAACGGCGCGGGCAAGACAAGCTTGATGCGCATGATCGCAACCCTGCTGGAGCCAACTGAGGGGAGCATCCGCTGGAACGGGCAGGATACCCGCACCCACGGCGGGGCGCTGCGGCAGGTTCTGGGTTATCTGCCGCAGGATTTTGGCATCTATCCCGAATTCACGGGGCGCCAGTTCCTGCGCTACCTGGCCGCGATGAAAAGGCTGCCGGGCGCGCTTCTCAACCGGCGCGTCGATGAGGTGCTCTCGCTTGTCAATCTAGAGCAGGAGGCGGACCGCAAGCTGCCCACGTACTCAGGTGGCATGAAGCAGCGTATCGGGATTGCGCAGGCCCTGCTCAACGATCCCGAACTCTTGATCGTCGATGAGCCGACCGCGGGACTCGACCCCGCCGAGCGTGTGCGCTTTCGCACCCTGCTCGCCAGCCTGACCCGCAACCGGATCATCATGCTCAGCACCCATATCATCGGCGATGTGGAGGCCGTCGCCAACCGCCTGGTGATTTTGCGGGAGGGGCGCGTGCTGGCCGATACGACGCCGGAGGCGCTGCTGGCACGCACCGCGGGCTCGGTCTGGAGTGTGACCGTCGATCAGGCCACCGCCTTGCAATTACAGGCAAGCTACCAAGTGAGCACGATGATCAACCAGATGAACGGTCTCACCCTGCGCATCGTCAGCACCACGCGCCCGCATGAGACAGCCGTTGTCGTTGACCCCAGCCTGGAAGAAGCCTACCTGCTGGCCACGAATCGGCAAGAAGTTCGTCTCTAACTGGAGGGCGCACACCCATCGAAAGGCAAGCTCGGTGGCTCACGCTTCGCGAGCTTCCTAGATGGTGATGCTAGAACGACGAAAGGAGAATCGTTATGCTTCATGCATTCCATTACGAGCCGCAAGGCCAGCGCCAGCAGTTTGAGCCACGAGAGGCGCAGGAGAACCTGAAACAGAGGCAGATGCATCTGCACTTTTCCCTCGATCTCCACCTGAACCTAGGCGCGCGTCTACGCCGGGCCTCGCGGTCCACTATTGGGCGTGTAACCACGATTTTCGCGGCGTTTATGGGGGCGCTTGCCCTGGCTCTGAGTCCATACTGGACCCAGGCCCACGGTGTCCAGACACCTCCGACGCTCGATACACTCTTCAGTCTGGCAGGGCATCTCGTCTTCGCGGGCGTGCTGCTTGGAGTGGGAACTGTCCTGCTTGGTGGTATCCCACTGGTCGTTTCTGCCTGGCGAACGAGGCCACGCAGCCGCATCCTTTTTCTTCTCCCGATCCTCGCGAGTCTGCCAGCCATCGCCTGCTCCCTGCTCAGCGCGTTCATCATGCTTCTGAGCAACCAGCCTCCTCCATTCTTTCCCATCTTGCCCCTCCTCCTCTTCTACGGTGGAACCGTGGTTAGCACCATCGCGATCAACCGCGCCATTCGTCAAGCAAGGATTGCCGACGGGTGGCTCCGTTTGGCCAATCATCTCAGTCGGGTGGTGGTGGTGGGGATGGTTCTGATGTTCATTGGGGTCGTTCTCTGGGGGTTCGCCCTGGTCCTAGCTATGCCCGGTGGGGTTGCCATGCTCGTCCCCCGGCTGCCCCTTGCCTTTGGTATGCTCCTTGCTGTGGTGGTTGCGCTGTGGGCCTCGATCTTTCGGGTACAACCTCCCGCCTCTCAGCCGCATCCACGCGATGCTTCACCCGCCGAGGGAGATTCGTCTGGGGAGCCGCGGGGGTACAGAGGCTGATTTTGTCTTCCACGCTTCCTTGTGGCAAGGGCGAGGCGTGTTTCCCCAAGATCTTGCCCGGCTTTCGGCAGGCAGGCCGTTCGAGTCTCACAGGAAGGAAACGCCTTCCCAGGGAGATCGGCTGATCAAACCACCGATCTCCTCCGGTGGCACATCGCGCCGGGACCAGGGAAACATCTCAGCCTTCTTTGAAAACAGATGGCGAGATTGTCTCTCTTCACCTTTCACAAAATCGACAAACGCTTCTTTTTCAAAAAGAACACAAGAACACCAAAGGAACTGCTATGGCTTTTTTCCCTTGAAGAGATGTGGACGACAGCGCTCAATCATTTGAGCCAACAGATCAGGCAGTATTTCGTTCGACCAGAATCTCATCAGCGAGCTCTGGTCTACCTCCAGGGATTAATGAGTAATGCCTCACGAAAAAAATGCATGGCAAGTAGCCGAAGAAATGGGAGAGGCCGCCCCGTATGCGCTCCAACATGTGCTGGATCGAGCAAAGTGGGATTACGACGGGGTAAGAGATGCATTGAACGCGTATGTTCGGGAAGCGCTCTCTACTCCGGATGCTGTTTTGGTGATTGATGAGACGGGCTTTCTCAAAAAAGGAGACAAGTCGGTGGGAGTCCAACGACAGTACAGCAGCACGGCTGGACGGATTGAAAATTGTCAGATCGGCGTGTTTCTCGCTTACGCCAGCTCGCGTGGGCATACTCTGGTGGATCGCGAATTGTATCTGCCGAAAAGTTGGACAGTCGACCAGGAACGCTGCCGAGAAGCTCACGTGCCGGAAGAGATAACCTTCGCTACCAAGCCAGAACTGGCACGGCGTATGGTGGAACGCGTTTTGGACGCCGACCTTCCTGCGGCCTGGGTCGTCGGGGATACCGTCTACGGAAGCGCCCAGCCATTGCGGGCTGCTCTGGAGGAACGCCGACAAGCACATGCACTGGCAGTAACCTGCAAAGTGCAGGGGACCCGCAGACGAGTGGATCAGGTAGCATGCAGTCTGGCAGGAGAAGACTGGCAGATCCTGAGTGCTGGCGCGGGGAGTAAAGGACCTCGCCTCTTCGCATGGGCACGCGTCGAACTCGCGGCGCCAGCGATCAATGGGTGGCAGCGTTGGTTGCTAGTGCGACGGAGTCTGGATGGGGGAGCTAAGCCTGCCGAGATGGCCTATGTGCTGGTCTTTTCCCCTGCTGGGACCTCGTTGGAGGAAATGGTGGAAGCGTTCGGCGTGCGTTGGACGGTAGAGCAGTGTTTTGAGGAAGCCAAAGGAGAAGCAGGTATGGATGAGTATGAAGTGCGTTCCTGGCACGGCTGGTATCGTCACGTCACGCTTTCCATACTCGCCATGACTTTTTTAACGGTCCTGCGAGCCAATGAGGGAGGAAACGCACCAGAAAAGCCTGAGCAAACACTCCAGATGCCAGAATCAGGAGCAAACGATCCTGCTCAGACCCAGGCATCCGCTGATCTTCCAGTAATGGTTCCTCTCAGTGTTGCTGAAATCCGGCGGCTTTTCTTCCGCTTCGTTGGCAAATCATCTCTCTCTTTTGCCTACCATCTCGCTTGGTCATGTTGGCGACGCGCGCATCAAGCTCTTGCGCGATTGTGTCATTACAAGCGCCGAAGCGCTCTCACGACTCATCTACAACTGTAGGACTAGAGAAAAGAAAACACCCATTAGAAAACCTGATAGGTATCTTTTTGTCTGTCAATCACCAACGGGCTGCAAGTGTTATTTAGACTCTGTAATCTCCTTGGGCTGTGGTGGCAGCACGTTTATTTCAATCCCATTCACTACGCGTCTGCTGTTTTAAAACAGTTTCAGCGATCTCTATTGCTGTTTCGTATCGGTTTACCACTTGTATTAACTGTCGATTTTTAACAAGGGCGACAAAGGGAACAGGGCATTGAATAATATTGTAGAGAAGCTTGGGTGGAGGATGAGGACATTCACACTCGATGCCCTTACATTCGACACTGGTCATCTTTAAATTTTGACCGAGCCATTGTTTTAGTAATGGCTTTGTTACCCATTTTGCTAGCTGTTTTTCACTACCATGTAAGTCAAACTGCGAGATGTATAGAGACATGAGATTGATTACTTCCTCTATAAGAATGTTGTTTCTATCGAGTTTAACAAACACAGCAGTATCGCGCTTCTCATTTGTAACTCTGTCATATGCTGCCCTATATGCTATTTCTAAGCGTGGATCAGCAACAGCTAGGTCACGGAGAATAGCTCTAGGAGTCGCAAGACCTATAAAGCAATTTTCTTGTCCATCGTATTCCTCTAAGAAGTTGATGTGTTTAATCCCAAAATAATCTTCTGCCAAAGCGACAATCAGGTAGAGCCGTGTCGACCACCATACATCTCCATTACCCAGGTTTATATCAATCAAGTCTTTTGTACCAGCTTGCTTGATTGCAGTTTCAACCATTGTTACTATGGGAAGTGGTCTTAAAAGGTCGGAAAGTGTAATTGGTGCTTCTGTAAGCTTAACATCAAAATTCAATCGGCTTGCACCTTTGAGTGCGTCGATGAGTGGTGTATCTAGTCGTTTTAGGGAGATATCCGCAAGATTTATCTCAAACTCAAACACTTTCACCGCTGTGAGGCGTTCCCACACGAAAGCGCATATCACAGGTAAAGCGACAATAGCAGCAAACGCTATGATTATTGGTTGTGATAAGGCTGATATGCCGAACCAATGCTGAACGAAATTAAGGATTACGTAGGCTAGAAAGAAGATGCCAATAACCGCATAGCCTACGAATGCTACCTTTAGTCTATAACGGTTCATCTACAATCCTCCCTCCTTATAATTGTGTCATTCTTTCATTGTCATCTGGTTGAAGGTAGACATTTTTTTGCACTTGAAGTACAGGAGGCGGTTTTCTGCGTTTCATATTACCACAAATAAATAAAGATCACTGTTTTGTAGAGGCAGACAAATTTAGGGAAAAATTCAACAAACCAGTCGTATCTCTCGTAAAAGACCTTGACGTAGTAAGTTGGGGAAAAACAACGCTAAGAGGCTAGAATAGGCTGCTTTTTGCGCTTGCTGGCACTCTGTTTCTTCTTCTGATCTATTCGCTTCCAGGCTGTACATTTCGCCTCGTTCTCAGATGATATCTCATCACGTAGGTACTCACCAGCCATTTCAATATCTACGCGGGCGGTGTTGAGGATACCCATTTGTTGACACAACTTCGTATATCGCGGGTTAGTGCTGCCGTCTGGCCGATGGGGTAATGTATCCTTTGCAGTGACAGATCATTTAAATTTGAGTGCCTTGCAAGCTGCTTTGATCTGACCCATGAGTTGTTTCTCTGTTTTTCAAGGTGGTCGAACATCATAGTTGCAGCAATTATACTAATTTGTTCGGATGCTTTACAAGTTTCAGTAGATGCCCATAATTCACAGTTCTGGGAACTTGAGGTAGGAAATATTCTTTAGTCGGCGTCGAGGCTAAATGTTAAACGAAAACGATCAGATACTGTAGGTGATAGCCATCACACAGATGATCGAAAGGCGATGTGTCACTCTAGCCACCAAGCAAGGCTTTCCCTATTGGAGATCAGGTTGAAGAAACGCTCAGCATGTGTAACACAGCAAAACATACTCGCGTCTATTCCTCGCCTAAAAGCTCTTGCTCCTCAAGCAGCGTTATCTTATCTGTTCCTTCATCTCTCCCCAAATCTTAATCGTGTTATCATTACTGCCACTGGCCAGGATTTGGCCATCAGGTCTGAAGGCTACACTCCAAACCACGTCTGTATGTTCTGCGAGAGTGCGTAGTTCTTGGCCGCTTGCTAGGTTCCACAGCTTGATTGTGGCATCAGAACTGCCGCTGGCCATGGTCTGGCCATCAGAGCTAAAAGCCACACAGGAAACTTGGCTAGTATGCCCAGAGAGGGTGCGTAAGAAAGAAATGGCTTCTGGCTTGAGAGAAGGAAGAGGCTGTGCTGGTGGTGGTATCAGAACAGGGAGAGAAGCATCTGCTGACTCTTCTTTCGAGACTATTGAGGGGACATTTCGGCGGGAGAAACAGGCTGTGGGTGTAATTGCTCAACGACGGTGCGTATGCCTTCGGAGACATCATAGAGCGCTTCATCTAGCCAGTTTAGCATTTGCGGCAAGGATACTAAAAAGTAGATAATTTCCGGTCGCGGAGGGAAGTTTGTCTAGCGTCGAACGGGTTTTGAGGCTAAACTGAGTTGTTTACTTGGTTGTGGTGGTGCTGGCTCTCTCTGGCTCAAACTCGCTTATTATGGAAAGTATAGCATGGAACTAGTTGAGCTACCAGCGTTAGAGGAGCAGGGATCTGGTTGATATCCATATGTCCTATTGAGGAGGCGATTTCATGAATAGAATCGTTCTTTATGATAGCTGAGCTAAACTCAGACAATGTAGAGTATAAAGGATTCCGGATAAATAGATGGTGAGGGGGCACTCTCAACAATCATCACCTCAAGAATACGACGATTCATATGATATCGTTCTTGATCTCTTAAGAGAGCGTGTCACAGCGCAAGCTGATCGCGTGAGTACGCTGGACTCAAAGGCGAATGGAATCATGACTATCGCTACGACCATCCTGGGCACTGCCCTTATTTTACAGGCAGCCTTGGTAGCACTATCATCTTCCAGATCAATCACTCTTGATATTGCTCGTTTGCAGTGGGCCATATTCGCACTCGTCCTCATTTACCTCCTCACCATGATTGCAGCAACAGTTTCAGGCTATTGGCTGCGAAAATTTAACCGTGCACCTGAACCTGAACGACTCAAAGACTACGCGTTAAAGTCAAAAGCAGATACAAAAAGTTTTTTAGTTGGCACCATGACAGACACATTCAACAAGAATGAACAGATTATCATGTCAAAAGTTTGGGGTATGAGAATTGCAACCATTGGACTTCTTGGTGAGATTCTCGCACTCGGTGTGCTGCTTTTTCTACAAACACACGGTTAATCTCTATATATTCTTAATTCTGAAAGGAAGCTTTATGAGTAAACACGGACAAAGTGATACCAATAGCAAATTACCACCATCGCGGGATCCGCCACCAGTGGTGTCACCACCACCTCAGAGGGTGGAAGAGGGAGCACCGCCGTCGTTGCCTCCTGGAAAGGTACCACCGCCGCCGCCGCCACCACCTCAAATTGATACATTACTTATCGGCACAGAACATAAAACCTGGGAGCCAACTATTACCCGGCAGCAGCCATCAACAGAGAAAAAGAGCGAGTAAAATAAGACCAGAGCAGCCATTGGAGCGCTGTCAAGTTGACAGCGCTCCAATGGCTGCTCCTTGCACTTGCGCATGTTGGAAGCAACGTTCCTATGCTCAAACAGGCTAAAACAATTTGCGGCGTCAAGTGGTTTTTTTGAGGCTAAAGAGCCAATAATCCAGACTTATGATCACTCAGATGTTTTTTTATGAGGATCAACATGCTAACTGGGCTTCAGCCTCTCTTCCGATGGGTAAGTTTTTTCCTCTATCGATAGTTATAGAAAGCTACCTACACTTCTAGCCCGGGATAGAAGTGTTTTTTAAGGAAGTCATGCGCTTGCATCACACAATTTTCATTGGCACGATCCGCATCGTGTTTTCCTGACAGGCTGTCGCCCAGCTAATGCCACCTTGCTTTCCCGAGTGAGTGAGGCACAGTAATAGAATATTTGAAGGAAGGATGAAGTATTTCCGATCTTTCTTCACTATGGTGTTCATCAGAATCATTTATACGGGGTCAGCATATCTAAACATGAAAAGTGTACGTTAAGCAAAACGGGAGGTCGTGCTGATTTACTCATTTGGCTTCACAAGCGGATTGAGGAGAAGGGGTTTGAAGTTCGGAAAGTCTCCCCCTTGCGAGCTTCTCTCTTTTGAGCGTTTTATCACGAATGCTTGGCTGGCCTTACAGGCCAATTCATCTGCTTAACGTACACTTTTCATGTTTAGATATGCTGACCCCTAGTTGTGCCAGAGGAGCATCGAGCCAGTTCTACCGCAGCACCTCAAGCGCGCGTGTATTGAAGCTATACTAGAACGTCTCAAGGGCTGCCGTCGTGCCTTCAAAGGTCGACTGGCCTGTTTGCGCCAGGTGAGTATGCGCGCCACTGAAGACCGTCTCTCCGAGAAAGCGCGTGGTGAACGATGGTTCTGTAGACATGGTGTTATCTCCTTTCGATACTTATACTTTGCCCAAAGAAGCGGTTGCCCCTTTAGATCAGAGAGATATGAGCAGCAACCCTTACAGCAGAGCAGGTGGGTTTTCTTGTAACTGATTAGATGGACTGCTGTGGTGCAGCAGTGGCCTTGTCTCCGGTATTTGGAGTGCCAGTTGGCTCGATCAAGAGCAGATGTGTTTCTTCTTCTGCGAACGGTTGATGTTCAATACCGCGTGGCACGACATACAATTCTCCTGAACCCAAAACCACATTGCGATCACGCAAACGGATGATCAAGCGCCCCTCGAGGACCAGAAAGAAGTCATCCGTGTCATCATGTTTGTGCCAGACAAATTCGCCCTGAACTTTCACCACCATAACGTCGTAGCCGTTGAAGTGGGTGACGGTTCGCGGAGACCAGTACTCTGAGAAAAGTGTGAGCTTCTCTGCAAGGTTAATCTTTTCGTTCATTGTTTTCCTTTTACAGTAAACTAGTCCACCGAGGCTGAAAAAAGCCTATGAGAGGATCGGAAGCCGGACAAAATGTTGAGCAAGTGTGCTCATGAGCACACTTGCTCAACATTTTTCCCCCCTAGAAGTAGTCGCTCGAGGGCTGTTGTGTTCTGGAGGGCTGGGCACAATCAGCCAGTGCACGATAGAGATTGGGAGGATATTCCGCCAGTCGATGACAGAGATACAGGTACCATTCCCTTCCATATGGAAGAAACAGAAGGGTTTGGTATCCCGCCTGTTTCATCTGCTTCAACAGATCGGGACGAACGCCATAGAGCATTTCCACTTCCACATGAGCAACGGCAAGCAACTTCCGCCGCTCGATCTCTTGCAACAGGTGCTGATCATGTGTAGCAATGGAGAGCGGATGCTGGGTCGAGATTGCCGCCTCAACGAGCGAGAGAAACCGTTCATCCAGCGTCTCTCCACGCTTCATGGCGCGTTCCTCAGGCTCTTGGTACGCTCCTTTGACGAGTCGTATTTTCCCTGGCAAGTGCATGAGTGCCTCAAGATCTTGCGGGGTCCGATACAGATGCGCTGACAACGTGATTCCTACATGCTGATGGCGCGCTGCTACCTGCTGGTACACTTCCAGAATCGCTTCCAGTTTGTCCGATTCTTCCATATCCACCATGAGGCAGATGCCACGCCCTTTGGTCTCCTGGGCCAGGTGATGGAAATGATCAAGGGCCAGGCTTTGGCTCACCGCAAGACCAAGATGAGAAAGATCGAATGAAATCGTGGTCCCTTTGGGAAGGGAAGCAGTCTCTATGGCCTGACTTAAGGCCACAAATTCGTCTAGTGCTGCTTGACAGGCCTGCTCAGTTGCTGTATTTTCTCCAACGTATGCCAGGCAAATGTCATAGCCCAGGCTCGCCAGGACTTTGGCTGTGTCAATCCCTTCCTGCCGTGTCTCGCCTGTAACAAAGCGCTGAGCAGCAGACCAGAGCACGGAATAGACCGTTGGCATCCGCTGGAGAGAGGATTTTAACGAGATATTGCGTGCGATAGATTTCAATGCAAAAGATGCATCCAATTCCTCAGGAGATGGCATCCTATCCGATCCTTTCTTTTCAGGAGAAAAATCCTGTCTGCGTCCACTTGATGGGTTTAGCCATCGTGCGATTGTCGTATGCAAGTGATCAGCCAAGATCTGCTTCCGTCATCATTGCCCGATTGTGTTTTTTCTCAGTGAGCCTGGAGGGAGGTATACCACTTGGCCACCGCCTCACCGATCTCGTCAGGCGAATCTTCTTGGATGAAGTGCAGACCGCGCACGGTCACCTCGCTCTGATTGGGAAAGCCTCGGCAGAACGCGCGCTCGTCCAGCGAAATGGTCCCCGGCTCCCCATTGATGAAGAGTTTGGGAACTGGACTGGCAGCAAGCCACGCGGCGTAGGAGCCCACGATCTCCACCACATCGGCGGGCTCGCCTGCGATGGGCAGTTGCCGCGGCCAGGTGAGGGTAGGACGCCGCCCTTCGCCCGGTTCCCGGTATGGACGGCGATACTCTTCCATCTCGGCATCGGTGAGCTTGCGCAGAATCCGGCGCGGCAGCAGAGACTCGACGAAGAGATTCTCTTCCAGGATCATCTGCTCGCCTTCCGCTCCGCGCAAGTGCTCAAAAAAGGATCGTGTCTGGGGTGACCACTGTTCCCAGGTGACTGGCTGCACAATCGCCTCCATATACGCGATGCCACGCACAGCATCCTGGTGACGGTTCGCCCAGTCAAAGCCAAGAGCCGAGCCCCAATCGTGGCCGACGAACGTGACATTGCGCTCGACGCGAAGTTGGGCGAGCAAGGCATCGAGATAGCGCCGGTGTTCACTGAAGGTATAGGAACCAGGTCCGCTTCCAGGCAACTTCTCGGAATCTCCCATGCCGATCAGATCAGGAGCGATACAGCGGCCTTCCCGTTGCAGATACGGCAGGATATTGCGCCAGAGATACGAGGAGGTCGGGTTCCCGTGAAGAAAGACGATTGGGTCTCCCTGCCCGGTCTCTACGTACGCCATAGTGCGATCAAACACGTTCATAAATTGCTTCTCGTAGGGCATGACCGAACTGATCATAACAACTTGTCCTCTCCTTCCTAAGAGCCTGCGTCGCAGGCTCACTATAACCAGAAAGAAGGCCAGGAGCGCAAAGCTTGCGCCCATCCAGCACTGCTCTAGCAGCCATGCCCGGGTAGAGCACGGCTGTGATCCTTTGGAGGATCACACACGCTTACGAAACCTTGCTGGCGCGCATGTGGGTCTCCAGTTTCCAGGTCGAACCCTTATCCCAAGATACCTCGCCCACCCATGTGAAGGACTCGCTCGTGATATCAACGAAGCGCCAGCGTCTCAAGAGCCCGCTGTGATCCTCGCCAATTTGCACGATCTCGTCGCCAACGGCCCGACTGATCTGCCGGAGTTCGACAGCCTGGTTGGGATCAAACCAAGTGATGTGCCAAGCATCGATGGCAGGGTCGTACCAGCGAAAGGTGGAGCCATACTGGTACCACGATTCAGCTGGTGCCTCGCCAGTGCGAAACCGCCGCGCCGGATAGATCCAGACGTCTTGAATGGCCTTTCCCTCAAGCACCCAATCGAAATGCACTTCGCCTTCCGTGCGCCTGTGCGATCCGTCCAGAGCGTGCATATCGATATCGAGGCGCCAGGAGCCAATAAATTGGCCATAGAGATGCAGCTTCGAAGCCAGAGTCTCATTGGACTTTGCTGTATGAAGAGCTTCCAGCATTGGGGTGTATCCTTCTCTCATTTGCGCAGGACTCCTTTCTCCGGCAGAGATGGTGCGTTCGTTTCTCTCGTTCTTTTCACTTCTCTGTGGTTGACTCATAGATGATGGACTCCTTGAAATTTCTCGCTTTCTCTCGTGTAGAGGGAAGCGGCCACAGAACCATCAGCGTTGAGCATCCGAATCAGCAGCCACATCCCCGATAAACAAAGGATAGAGCAGGAATATTGTCATCTGTTTGTCATATTTAAGGGAACTTTCTCCGCAATGTTGACGAGGCATCCATCTCCTGATAGCATGGTAATGAGAGCAGGGGCATAGTTAACAAGCCCACTGTCTGTCAGTGCTCTGTCATCTGTTCTGGAGAGGAAACCGCGAAGGAGATGCAACGCTTCGACCGTATATTAGGGATTCTGCTCTTTTTGCGCAGTGAACACACGGTCTCAGCAGGGGAGTTGGCACGCCGTTTTGAGGCTTCCACGAGAACCATTTACCGTGATCTGGAGACACTCAGTGCCTTGGGCGTGCCTCTGTATACTGAACGTGGACGGCAAGGAGGGGTTCGGCTGTTGCCAGGCTATTTTCTGCCACCCCTCATGTTCACTCAGCAAGAGGCGATTGCTCTGCTGTTTGGCCTCACCTTGCAAAAGCGCTTACGTGTGATCCCTTTCCCGACAGAGAGAGCGATGGTAGAGAGAAAACTGCTGGCAGCCCTTCCCGACAATTTGCGCTCCCTGCTGGCAAAAGCAGAGAAGCTCGTCGGCTTTGAAGGGACCCCCAGCGATATCTTTCATCCAGAGCCTGCATCTCAGAACGCAGAGCCCACCGCCATGATGCAAGAACAAGCAGATCTCCAGCAAAGCCAGACCATCAGTACCTTTTTTCAGGCGATCCTTGACGGCAAGCTGGTGCTGATGCTGTATGCCTCTCCCTACCGAACGCGCGAACGTTCGGTGCTGGTAGAACCGCTCGGACTCCTGTGGGATCGTGACCGCTGGTATCTGGCTGCGAGGGCGGCAGAGCAGGAGCGCCCGGTAGGGTTCTGGCGAGCAGATCGCGTCATCCAGCTCAAACCCCGTCAGCCACTGGCCTCGGTTCAGCATGAATTTGATGTGCGAGCGCTCTTAGGACGGAACTGGCTTGAGTCGGCGATGGAAGACTGGAGGCACCGGGCACCTGTGAAAATTCGTCTCTCTTGCGCCCAAGCGGAGCGGCTGCAACAGGATTGGTATTATCGTCATGCTCATTTTGAGCCGATCACGCAGGATCAGGTTTTGATGACCTTTGGGGAGCAGAACCCTACGGTCGTCCTGGAACTGTTGCGCTGGTTAGGGCCAGGGGCAGAGTTGCTGGAGCCGCAGGCATGGCGAGAAAGGATGAGGGAGGAATTGAGGCAGATGTTGACATATTATACCCTCCAATGACCCCCAGGATGTTCACCTGCTCCATCTGACTTGCGCTTGTGAGCCGCGCTACAGATCTATCGGGATAGGTTCTAAGGTCGGATGCCGATCTCTGAGCACACGTCATCGCTAGGCTGCAGGCCGAGTTGCTGCAAGCCTTGGAGCTGGGCGAAGTGACCCTGGTGGGAAACGATACGGGCCATTTTCAGCTCACCGCGGGCTTGTATCCTGAGCGCATCGCGCGACTCGTGATCACGCCCTGC
>WNGQ01001026.1_pt1 | contig 35107 bp, 27 predicted proteins | sample 5407661 | NCBI WGS metagenome assembly WNGQ01 (sample SAMN13153382, study PRJNA577476) | soil metagenome | isolation source: 60 cm soil or saprolite under Garry oak tree replicate 2 | place: USA:California | collected 2016-06-15 | reverse complement strand
CTCTACTTCCATAACTCCATGCATCGTTATCTCTTAGTTTAAGAGAGTAGCTAAAGTCTCGAAGGGCAAACTGATACTCTCCTTGTAGGCGATATGCCTCTGCCCGATTACTGTAGGCCGTGGCATCGCTGGGGTTAAGGTGGATGGCTTGCTCATAGTCACTGATGGCATGGGGGTAGTCCTTGAGGGCGGCGTAGGCCAGGCCTCGATTGTTGTAGGCATCCGCATCGCTGGGGTTAAGTTGGATGGCCTGCTCATAGTCGCTGATGGCGCGGGGGTAGTCCTTGAGGTTAAAGTAGGCATTGCCTCTCAGATTATAAGCCCATGTGTAGCCAATCTTGAACTCAATTGCTCTATTTAAGTAGGGTAAAACGTCGCTATATTTTTTCTCATCATACAGCTTGTCTCCTATGTTGTAGCATGTCTCGGCTATCTCCTGCTTTAAATCGCTGTCATCTTTGAGTCGAGACAGTGCTTTCTCATACCATTCAAGAGCTGTAGCATCGTCTCGTCCTCGGTAGGCTTCTCCCATGCGCCACCATAGCGCAGCTTCTAACTCTTCTCGATACGCGGGAAGTGGTTGTGGAAAGATTGGGCAGCGCTCCTTTGACAGAGCGGTCAGTTCTTTGAGACTGTTCAGTTCTTGCTCGGAGGGGAACTGGCTCATCGTGCGAGCCAGACTTTGTTTAGCCCATTGCCACCATTGATGGTAGAGAGACCTCACCTGCGTTTCTGTAAAGAGCGTACCTATTTCGGATGCATCCTCATTCATGTCGCGCTGGTAGATGGCTGCTGCTATCATGAATGGCAGGATGTAGCGTATGCCTACCGTAGTATCAAACCAGAATTGTTGCTCTACCAGATCGAGATAGATATTGGCCCATTCATCGTCTTCTGACACTCCCCGCCATAAATGGACGGGGGTTCTTCTTTCCTCCAGGTGGCTTGCTCAGGGGTACTGCTACCTAAGAGTAGGGGTCGCCTGTCCAGAAGCGTTTCACGCCTCAAGGGCGTCGGTTCCCGTGTGCCCCACGGTACCGAGAGCTTTGGCTAAAATGTTCACTGCCGCGTTATGGTCGCGATCCATCACCAGCCCGCATGAAGGGCAAAGGTGGGTTCGGGTGCTCAAAGTCTTCTTCACGAGCGCTCCACATCCGCTACAATCCTGGCTGGTGAACTGTGGGGGCACGGCTATCACGGGAATGCCATGCATCGCGCCGTAGGAGGTGAGCCATTCCCGAAAGCGACCCCAAGACGCATCACTGATGGACTTCGCGAGCTTGTGATTACGCACCATGTTAGCTATCCTCAAGTCTTCATAGGCAACCAGATCGTGAGATGTGATAAGCGTGTTTGCCGTTTTCCTGGCAAAATCTTCACGCTGCCTAGCGACTTTCAGATGTGCTTTCGCCAACCGTTGACGCGCTTTCTTGCGGTTCTGGCTTTTCTTTTTCGTGCGAGAAAGCCGACGCTGCAACCGTTTGATGCGCTTTTCGGCTTTTCGCAAGTAGCGGGGATTGTCTACCGTGTGCCCCTCGCTATCGGTCAGAAAGGACTTGAGACCGAGATCAATACCAACCTCTTTCCCAGTGGGGGTATGCTCAATCTTCCTCTCAGCTTGTACGGCAAACTGGACATAGTAGCCGTCAGCACACTTGAGAAGACGCACGCGCTTAATTTGGTTGATGGGATAGGTTTCAATCTGCTGCTTGAGATTGCCCACTAAGCGAAGCCGACCGATCCCACAGCCATCCGTGAAGGTGATATGCCGCCCATCGGGGTCAAGCAGCCAGCCGGTTTGCTTGTACTCGACCGAGCGGTTATCATGCTGAAATTTGGGATAGCCCTTCTTGCCTGGCTTCTTGTTTTTGCAGTTCTCATAGAAACGGGAAATAGCAAACCACGCACGGTCAGCACTGGCCTGACGGGCTTGGGAATTGAGATTGCGTGCAAACGCGTACTCTTTCGCTAAAACGGCGCAATAGCACTGCAAATCGTTCTTGGAAACGCCACGCTCGTCCTTCCACAAGCGAAGGCACTTGTTGCGGATGAACTGGACAACGCGGATCGCCTCATCGAGAGCGGCATATTGCACGCGATTCCCGTCCAACTTGTACTCGTAGATCAGCACTGCTCTTGCTCTCCCGTGTGTGTTCTGCTCGACTGATTATACCACAATAAATGTTGTATCGTCAAGGGAAAAACACATGAAGAGAACGAATGTATACCTCACGAGCGTGCAAATGGAGCGTTTGCGCACAGCGTTCTCTCGAAAGAGGGACTTTCCCGCGGCGCGAGCGGGTCGAGACGGGCCGTAGATGCCTTTCTCGCATGGGATGACCCAATGTATGCTCCCAACCCATCACGCCTCCAAAAGGAACGGCGCTCTCATCCCCCGCATCAATGACGGGGCTTTCCCGCGCCGGTTGGGTAATCAGGGGCACTCATCTCCTGGCCCTGAGGGGGATTGAAGACGCCGCGCTTGCCTTCGACGGCAAACTCCCAATCTAGCGGGGTACTCACAGTGAAATTGCGTCCATCTTGCAAAGCCATGTCACGGTAGCGTCTGAGCAGTGTACTCTTGCCGAAGCCGCCACGCCCATAGAGAAGGGTGACGAAGCCTTGTATCTTGTTATTGGGCGAGGGTGCCGAGGTAACGGGAGGTGCATCGAACTCAGCTGCAAAGATGATGTCTTTCCAGCGATGGAGGTAGATGTCAAACAGATCGAGTTGTTGTTGACGACCAATAAAGATCTGGCTCAGGTCGAAGGCATCATCGGCAATAGGGTGTGTCATGACTGAACCTCGCTGTACAAGTATGCTTGTGTGTCTCTGCTGCTTATATTAAACTATTTGCGTGGAATAGTCTACTTTTGCTTGTCTTTGGTCGAGGCACCGCGTAGGGGCGGGAGCGGTGCGGAGTGGAGTGGGGGCCCTTGTGGCCGCCTGTGGGGGTGGAAGGGCTCACTCTCCATGAGGCACGGCGGGCACCCACAAGAGCCAATCCATTTCAAAGAAGACGTTTTGCCAGTCAAACCAAGCCGCTTCACGAGGGTCATCCTGAGCGGAGCGAAGGATCTCTCTGCGGCGAGAGATCCTTCGCTCCGCTCAGGATGACAAAGCGAGATGGTCTCGTCTTTGAAATGTCTTGGCCACAAGGGTCCCTACGCGCTTCCCCTGGCCATGGCACAAAACCTCCCCCTGAGAGCACACAATCCCCCGGATTACGTCTCCATATCTGCGTCGCCCCAACACCTACGCGAGAGAGCGATCAGTTAATACCTCGGCCCGGCCTGGAAGTAGCCCGTACTCGCGCTACAAGAGTTCGTACTGCTGCTGCAATAGTTTCCTCTCAAGTAATCTTGCTGGAATTGCCCATAGAAGTAGAGTGGTGTCTGACCTGCAGGTTGCTGCACCGTAAAAGAGAAGTTGCCTTGCGTATCCACCGTTCCCTTGAGCGGATAGTTTCCCTGAGAAGGAGACCTGGATACATACGTGCCGCTCAAGACAGCATTCCCCCTGGTTTGTCCTATAAACAGCGTGAAGGTTGTTGTTTGTTGTGTGATCTGATCAAACAGCGATCCGTTATACGTGCCAGCGATATAGAGGCCGTTTTGCGGCTTTGGGATCGGGGTGATAGCCACAGTTGGAGCATGTGTTGGCGTCTGTACAGGCTTCACGGAGGCAGTCGCAGTTTGCGACTGAGCCAGGGCGTTCACGCTGACCTGATGGTTGCTGTAAACGTATACGGTACCGGCAAGTAATAGGAGCAGTAATACCGCTATGATCAGGCCAGAGATAATGGCAACGAGCCTGGAACGAGGAGCAGAGCGTCTTTTGGGAGGCGTCGACTCTGGCTGTTTCTCTGGAGCTTGAAGGCTGGCATTGGAGGAGGCTAGCGTCGGGAGATCATGCTCTGACATAGGATCGGCTAGCTGCTGTACGCTGGAATGCAAAATGCGAGGCGTCTGCTTAACACTTTCAGCATTTTCAGCTCTTTCAGCGTTGAGAGCATCTGATGAGGGGCCATCTTCTTCGGGCTCTTTGATGGCAATGGCTACAGTTAGTTCACCAACTGGGCTGGATGACTCGTCGAGGCCCTGCACACGAATGAGCTGACCATCAAAAACTCCTGCTGGTACCGTTACATTTACATGCCGCCCCCCTGGGAGAGTGATTAAGCGGCTGATACCGGCGTCTGCTTCTGCTGGACTGAGAGCCAGTGTAGTACGGAGGTCGCTGGTAAAGTCACTGTTAGTGGACTTCTGTGGTTCAACAACAAAATCGGCAGGTGATAGGCGCACAGCCTGCTCAAAAGCATTGGCGAAGTCAGCGATAGAAGGAAAACGCTCTTCCGGTTTCTTCGCTAGAGCACGCAGGATCACAGAGTCAATAGCCGGGGACAGATGCGTATTGAATGTGCTGGGAGGAGGTGGTTGAATACTGAAGTGCTGATACATCAATTGTTCCATGCTACCTACAAAGGGTGGACGACCCGCCAGCAGTTCGTAGGCCATAACGGCCAGGGCGTACTGATCGGTTGCGGGAACTGGCATGCTACTCCATTGTTCGGGAGCCATGGAGCTAGGAGTGCCGCGAATGGTGCGACTGGAATTGGCTACCGTAGCACTACTGCGAGCAATGCCGAAGTCAGCTAGTAGCAGGGTAGGGCGGTTTGGGTTCCTGGTATTGCCGCGCAACAGAAAGTTCGAAGGTTTGACGTCCAGGTGAATAACATGATGATCGTGTGCAATTTGGAGGGCGTCGGCTGCCTGCTCAACCAGATGTGCGATGTCTTGTAAGGAAAGCCGGGGAGGATTCCCGCGCTGCCGTAGCCAGCCTGCCAGTGAGCCTTCAGCACAAAATGGCATGACCATATAGGTAATCGTCGTATCTTCCAGGGTTTCCTCGCCAAAGTCGTAGAGAGGCAAGATATTGGGATGTTCGAGGGCGGCGATAGCCCTGGCCTCCCGTTGAAAGAGGCGGGCCGCATCTTTAGCTACATCGCTGTCAGGAGAGGCAGCACCTTCAGAGCGGATGACTTTGATCGCTACTTGCCGGTTAATGCGCCTATCTTCCATGAGATACACTTCGCCCATCCCACCACTGCCGAGCAAACGCAAACGGTGGTAGCGACCGTTCTGCAGTTCTTCTAATGCCATCCTTTGCCCCCTTTCTCGCAAGAAGGTATAAATGTATACAGCTCAATGCAGGAAATGACAATAGTAGTATAACATGAGCTTTTGAGAATGCAAGGGCCTTTCGCACACGGGTGCGTACTACTATACACGGTTCTTGCTCGCAGGTCTGCTCAGGACGAGCGAAGTAATGTCTTCTCCGTGTATAGTAGTGACGCCCCTTGCGGGCGTCATGGAGGTGAAGCAGCGGCATTTTCTGCAAAAAAATGAACCGCACCCTCGCTGTCCTTGGCTTTCTGGCTTTTGCGAACACACACCTAATACCTCGGCCCGGCTTGGAAGTAGCCCGTACTCGCGCTACAAGAGTTCGTACTGCTGCTGCAATAGTTCCCTCTCAAGTAATCTTGTTGGAATTTTCCGTAAAAGTAGAGCGGTGTTTGGCCGGCGGCTTGCTGTACTGTAAAAGAGAAGTTGCCTTGCGTATCGATGGTTCCCTTGAGGGAATATTGCTGAGAGGAAGATCCAAGTACAAATAAGCCGCTCAAGGGAGCATATCCCTTGTTTTGTCCTATGAAGAGGGTGAAGTACGTTGTGCGATTCGTGATCTGATCAAACATCGATCCTTTATATGTACCGGCGATGTAGAGGCCGTTTTGTGGCCTGCGGGTTGGGGTGACAGCCACTGTTGAAGAGACCGGTGGTGTCTGTCCAGACTTCACAGCGGCTGTTACGGTTTGTGAATGAGTTGGGGTGTTCACGCTGGCCTGATGGTTGCCGTAAACGTAGGCGGTACCGGTAAGTAATATGAGCAGTAATACCACTATGATCAGGCCAGAGATAATAGCAACGAGTCTGGAACGAGGAGCAGAGGGTCTTTTGGGAAACGTTGACTCTGGCTGCTTCTCTGGAACTTGAAGGCTGGCATTAGAGGAGGCCAGCGTTTGAAGATTATTGTTCGCTATAGGCTTAGACGACTGCTGTAGATCAGACTCAGATGTGCGTGGGGACTGCTCAGCACGTGCGGCAGTGGGAGCATCTGATAGGGCATCGGCTTCTTTAACACGTGCGGCAGTGGGGGTATCTGATAGGTCATCGGCTGCCTCAGGTGCTTTGATAGCGATAGCCACATTGAGTACACCTGTTGAGTCAGGTGACTGGTCGGGGTTCTGCACGTGGATGATCTGACCATCATTGACCCCAGGAGGTATTGTCACGGAGAGGTGCTGACCATCTGAGAGAGTAATTATGCGGCTGGTACCGGAACGGGCCTCCGTGGGACTGATATCCAGTGTAGCGTAAACATCACGGGCTTGCTGTGGTTCAATCACAAGGTCGGCAGGGAGCGTTTGCACTGCCTGCTTAAATGCACTGAAGAAGGCGGAGACAGAAGGGAAGCGCTCTTCAGGATTCTTGGCCAAGGCCCGTAAGAGTACTTTATCAATAGCCGGTGATAGCTGAGGATTGAAGCTGCTGGGCGGAGGTGGTTGGATTGTGAAGTGTCGGTACATCAATTGTTGCAGGTTACCCAGAAAGGGTGGACGACCTGCCAGCATTTCATAGGCCATGATGGCCAGAGCGTATTGGTCGGTGGCGGGGACAGGGGTGCCGCTCCACTGTTCGGGAGCCATAGTGGCAGGAGTGCCACGAATAGTGAGACTGGAACTGGCAATGGTGGTACTGTTGCGAGCGATGCCAAAATCAGCTAACAGCAGGGTAGGCTGATTCAGGTTCTTTGTATTGCTACGCAGTAGAAAGTTCGAAGGTTTGACATCCAGATGAATAACATGATGCTCATGTGCATTTTGGAGAGCGTCGGCTGCCTGCTCGATCAAGTGTGTGATGTCTTGCACCGAAAGCCGGGGAGGATTCCCGCGCTGCCGCAGCCAGCTTGCCAGTGAGCCTTCAGCGCAAAATGGCATGACCATATAGGTAATCGTCGTATCTTCCAGGGTTTCCTCGCCAAAGTCGTAGAGGGGCAAGATGTTGGGATGTTCGAGGGCGGCGATAGCCCTGGCCTCCCGTTGAAAGAGGCGAGCGGCATTTGTGGCTGTATCATTATCGAGATAGGTGTTATCTTCCGAACGGGTGACTTTGATCGCTACCTGTCGGTTAATGCGTGTATCTTCCATGAGATAGACTTCGCCCATCCCACCACTGCCGAGTAAACGTATACGGCGGTAGCGACCGTTCTGCAGTTCTTCTAATGCCATCTTTTGCCCCCTTTCTCGCAAAAGGCATTAATGTATACAGCTCAATGCAGGAACTGACAACTGTAGTATAGCATGTGCCTTTGAGAATGCAAACCAGTTCCGTATGATGCCCCAGCCCGCGATGCCCCCATCCCATGATGACCGCAAGGGTCATCACTACTATACTACGCCTTCTGCCCGTGCTTCGTATATAGTAGTGATGACCCTTGCGGTCATCATGCCCTTGCGGTCATCATGCCCGGCACGAGAAGATAGCAAACCAGGGATTCTGTAAGCCAAAATTTCGGTTTCTGGTCGTTTGAACAGTAATTTAGTGAATATGGTACGTTATTTCAATTGGAAACTGTGGTGTCCCGTTCCAACAAGGAGGTCTGAGGATGGTCGACCGTGTTGGGCAACAACTTGGCAACTACCGCCTGCTCCGTCTGCTCGGACGAGGAGGCTTTGCCGATGTCTACCTCGGTAAGCATCTTCATTTGAACACACTGGCCGCTATCAAGGTGCTGCATGTGCGTTTAATCGGCAGTAATTCGGAGCAGTTTCGCAGTGAGGCACGCGTCATCGCTAGCCTCACACATCCCTATATTGTGCGCGTGCTTGATTTTGGGGTGGAGAACGGCATTCCTTTTCTGGTGATGGACTACGCGCCCAATGGTACCTTGCGTCATCTGTATGCCAAGAATACACCCCTCTCGCCGCGCACCATCGTGCCCTATGTGACACAGGTAGCCGCGGCCCTACAATATGCCCATGAGAGAAAACTGGTTCATCGCGATATTAAGCCGGAGAATATGCTGTTGGGACAGAACCACGAGGTCTTACTTACTGATTTCGGCCTCGTCTCGACAGCCCAGAGTTCGACTTCGTTGAGTACGAAAGAGACGGCGGGAACTATTCACTACATGTCTCCTGAGCAGATTCAGGGCAAGCCGCGTCCGGCCAGCGATCAATATGCCTTGGGGGTTGTTGTCTATGAATGGCTCACTGGGGTGCGACCGTTCAATGGGACATATTGGGAGATAGTGACCCAGCACCTTACGGTTCCCCCTCCACCGCTGCGCGAGAAAGTCCCAGAGATCCCACCCGAGCTTGAAGAGGTGGTACTGATAGCGCTTGAGAAGGATGCGCATCGGCGCTTTGCCAGTGTACGGGCCTTTGCCAATGCATTGGTGCAGGCCAGCGCATTAGGGCCATCGATTTCTTCGATACCTACGCTCATTCTGCCCTCGCCGAAAAGTTTCTCGACATCGCCTATACCTAAAGAGCACGAGAGCGTTGTAGCCCCAGCTGCCGAACAGAATCTCGATGCCGACATGCTAGTTTTAGCTCCGCCTGACCACACGATACCAGACGCAGCTACCCTGCCTACTCCATCTTCCCCCAATATCTCCACACCGCCTCTACGTAGACGCAAGCTCTCCCGCAGGGCTGTATTGGCAGGAATGGCGGGACTGGCGACGGCGGTAGGTATAGCAGGCGGTGTTGGCTGGTGGGCCCTTTCTCGGACTGCTCGCCCTCTCTATCCAACTTCTCACACTCTCTATACGTTCCGTGGCCATCACGATGCTGTGTATGACGTGGAATGGTCACCTGATGGCAAACGCATTGCTTCCACAGGCAATGACCATTTTGTGAAGATATGGAGTCCTGCTACAGGAGAGGAGTTCTTGTCTTTTAATCCTACCGCTGCGCAAAATGCCGCGGTGTGGTCGCATGATGGGAAACGCATTGCCTTTGGGGGTGAAGATAGGCTAGTTCAGGTGCATGATACTACTACTGGATCGCTGCTCTTCACATACTCTAAGCATGTGATGACGGTGCATACGATAGCATGGTCTCCCCCCGATGACAAGCGTATCGCCTCTGCGAGCGCTGACCACACAGTCCGAATATGGGATCCTAATAGCGGAACGACTTTCTTTGTCTACTCTGGACATGTTGATCGTGTTTGGTCGGCAGCGTGGTCGCCGGATGGGCGCCGTATCGTGTCTGCAAGTGAAGACCAGACAGCACGGGTCTGGGATGCTGGCACGGGCAATACCTCCATCATCTATCGTGGTCACACAGGATCGGTGATAATTGCAGCGTGGTCGCCTGATGGATTGCGCATTGCCTCTGCGGGAGATGATCATACAGTGCAGGTCTGGGATGCTGATACAGGAATTCACCTTCTCACCTACCAGGGTCATACTAGCAAAGTATGGACTGTGGATTGGTCCAGTGATGGAAAGCGCATCATTTCCGGTGGAGCGGACACGACGGTGCAGGTCTGGGATGCTGCCACGGGGGACCAACTTTTCGTGTATCGCAACCATACAGGCACTGTCTGGACTGCCCGCTGGTCCCCTAATGGGCAACTCATTGCTTCTAGCAGCACTGATAGGACGGTGCAAATATGGCAAGCGGCCTGAGTGAGGGCATGGTGCGGTTCACTTTTTTGCACAGTGACCTCCCGCCCCCATGACGCCCGCAAGGGGCGTCACTACTATATACGGTGCTTGCTCGCTCTCGCTCGCAGGAAGAGCACAGGGCGAGCGTAGCGAGCAAAGCGTGTATAGTAGTGACGCCCCTTGCGGGCGTCATGGAGGTGGAGCAGCGGCATTTTCTGCACAAACATGAACCGCACCCCTAAACTGGTAGAATCTGTACAATGATGCTGGTGATCAGGTATACTACGAGAAGATGGTGTTGTTGGCTCCTTCTGTGTGAGAGAGGACTCGGAATGGGCGAAGCATCGTTCCCGCTCACTCCCTTTCACAGGCTCAAAGAGCACAGGCCCTAGAACGCTTGACGATCATGCCTCCCGCTTTGGAAAGGGCAGATCACCTAAGCGCACATTGCGCTTTAACCGAAACCTTGACCTCGTTGGGGAGACGAGCGCAGGTTGCAATAGGGGGATAGAATATGAATGATGCAAAGCAGGTTCAGCAGCAAGCGGCCTTGTCACTCGAGCGACTGTGGCCGCGCCTGGAGATCACCTTTCGGGACGAAGCCAACGCCGCACCCGCCGACTGGCGTGCGTTCGAGATGCGGCTCCGGCATGAGTGGGAACGGCTCTTCGGGCTGCTGTTGGGCCTTTATGGCGGACAATACGACTTTTTCTACCACCTTGAGGAACTCCTGGGCGCGGCAGCACGTAGCTGGTTCGCACGCCCGACCTGGCTCAAGGAGTTGGATGCGCGGCGCGAAGCCGCTTCCGCGTGGTTTCAGTCGCAGCAGATGGTCGGCGGCATGTGTTACGTCGATCTGTTCGCCGGGACACTCAATGGCTTGCGCGACCGCTTGCCCTACTTAAAAAAGCTCGGACTCACCTATCTGCACCTGATGCCGCTGTTCGAATCGCCGGAGGGGAATAGCGACGGCGGCTACGCCGTCAGCAGCTACCGTCGCGTCAACCCCAGACTTGGCACGATCGAAGATCTCGCTGAGCTGGCCCGCGAGTTCCAGGAGCATGGCATCAGCCTGGTACTCGACTTCGTCTTCAACCACACCTCCGACGAGCACGAGTGGGCACGGCGTGCTCAGGCTGATGACCCGGAGTACGAGCACTTCTACTTCCTCTTCCCCGACCGGACGCTACCCGACGCCTACGAGCGCACTCTGCGTGAGATCTTCCCCACCGTGCGCCGCGGGAGCTTTACCTGGCGTGAGGACATACACAAGTGGGTCTGGACGACCTTCAACAGCTTCCAATGGGATCTGAACTATGCCAACCCGGCGGTCTTCCGTGCGATGGCCGAGGAGATGCTCTTCATCGCCAACACCGGCGTGGAGTTCCTCAGGCTCGATGCTGTCGCGTTCATCTGGAAGCGTATGGGTACCAGTTGCGAGAACCAACCAGAAGCTCACCAACTCATCCAAGCATTTAACTCTATCGTGAGAATAGCCGCCCCCGCGATGCTCTTCAAGTCCGAGGCGATCGTCCACCCTGACGACGTGCTGAGCTACATGAACACGCGGGAGTGCCAGATAAGCTACAACCCGCTGCTCATGGCGCTGCTCTGGGAGTCACTGGCGACCAGCGAGGTCAAGCTGCTCGATCACTCGATGCGCAGCCGTTTCCGGCTGCCGCAGGGGACAGCCTGGGTGAACTATCTGCGTTCGCACGACGATATCGGCTGGACTTTTGACGACAACGACGCCCGCTGGAAGTGGATCGATCCGGTCGGCCACCGGACGTTCCTGAACCAGTTCTATATGGGGCGCTTCCCTGGCTCTTTTGCACGCGGCATGCCATTCCAGGAGAACCCGGCCACAGGTGACGCCCGCGTCTCGGGCACGCTGGCCTCGCTGGTCGGGTTGGAGCAGGCGATCCAGTCCAGCGACGAGCAGCAGATGGAGTTGGCCGTGCGGCGCATCGTGATGCTGTACAGCATCATTTTGAGCATCGGCGGTATCCCGCTGCTCTACCTGGGCGACGAGGTTGGCACGCTGAACGATTACGCGTTTGCCTCTGACCCGTACAAGGCCGGCGACAGTCGTTGGGTTCACCGCCCGAAGGCTGATCGGGCCTGGCAGGAGAGGGTACAGAATGACCTCAGCTCGCCGCACGGCCAGCTCTTCGCGGAGGTGGTGCGGCTGATCGCGCTGCGTAAGCAGCAACCGGCGATCTACGATAGCGACACGGAGTTCGTCGAGACCGGCAACGGGCATCTCTTCGGCTACATCCGTCACGGCGGCGGCCAGCGACTCTTCGTCGTGGCGAATTTCTACGCTCATCCGCAGGAGATGGATGCCAACCAGCTGCGGGTGTACGGGGCAGGCTACCGCTTCACCGACCTGATCACCGGCCAAACGCTCACAGCGGAGCGGCCGTTGCAGCTGGAACCATACCAGTGCATGTGGCTGGAGGCATGCAGTGCGGTGCGAGGAAAGCAGGGGTCTGGCTGAACGTGCGAACCACGGAAGGAGCCAACAACACCATGTTCCCTCAGTATACCTGATCACCAGCATCATTGTACAGATTTCACCAGTTTAAAAAAATTTGTATTTACCCCTACACAAGCTCTCGCTTGAAGCGAGAGCTTGTGTAGGGGTCGAGCTTGCCTCGACCCTCTTCCCCTTTCTTTGAAGGGTATTGGCCCTCGTGGTCGCCCTCTGGCACTATACACTCCAAAAAGTTGGGACCCCCTAAGCGAATGGAAACCCTGTTGTGTACCTCCACATGTATACTAAAGACAGGAGCATCATCGGACTCTCTCTCCTGATCGTTCTTACATTCAGTCTCACTCTATCTGGCGTAATGCGCCTGACTACTCACGCCACTGCCACCATGGCCACCGTCAATGGAAGCGGCTTTGGCAGCAGCGTGGGCCCAAGGACGCACTCTGCCCCTGGAGCACGTCCTGGTCACCCAGGAGTCAGGGCTTGAACAGGTTCCCCCAACCCCACCGTCCTCTGCTGAGAAGCCTTCCGCTGCGGTGGGACTGACCAAACGAGAACGCGAGGTGTTGCGCTTGTTGACCGAAGGGTTGACCAATCCCCAGATTGCTGAACGACTGGCCGTGAGCCTTCCGACGGGCAATACGCATGTAGGTGCCATCTTCAATAAGCTTGGGGTGAGTTCACGCAGTGCTGCTACGCGCTATGCACTGGAGCACCACCTTGTGTGAAAGCCCTCTCTTCTATGCATGATCGTCTCCTCCCTCATCCTCCATATCATACATTCTAATGATATCTCCTCCAACTCGAGACTTCATCAGTTCATACGATGTGTTCTTCTGCCTCTCCGAGTAGACTAGGAGCAGAAAGACGTTCACGCGGATGAACGAACGAAACAAGAGAAGAGTACACAAGCAGAAAGCACCCCTGAAGACAGGGTACACATTAAGAAGGAGAACTCTCATGGCAATACTCATCATCATCTTCGCACTCTTGATCGCACTGAGTCTGGTAGCAGGGCGTTGGGGCTTCGACAGCCGCGAACAGATAGACAGCTCAGAGTGGCAGCGGCGAGCAGACCGCACGGGTTCAAGCATCTATTAAGACGAAGTTCGAACAGCGATACAATCCTCGCTTTGGGGACTCGCATTGAAAGTACAGGACAGGAGGAGGCAGAGCATGTATCATCGTGTAGCTATCCAGGGAGATGCATCGGCTCTTTGGCAGTGGAAATCAACCGTGCTAAGTTCGCTGGAGGCCTTGTTTCAGTTCCTTCGGCTCTATCGGGCGCTTCCGCAAGATCGCTTGCGGGTGTTCTCTTCCGGTTCCCGTGAAGAGATGCATGAGCAGCTCGTGCAAGAGAACCAGGGACTGGGGTCTACCTCGGTCACAGCAGCACAATTCTTGCAGGAGAGGATGATCAGTTCTCCAGAGGGGGCAGGAGCAGGGCGTAGGACACGAGTGCTCGAGCGGACGGCCTCCATCGCTATCGCCAGCGAACCCTCGCTCAACGAGAGAAGCAAGGGAGCGCACGCCATGGAAGAGAGAGACAGAAATTCACTGGAGAAGAGAAGAGAAGAGCTAGAACGTGGGGCAGGGGGGGATTATGACATTCCTTACCGGTTCACTTTGCCCACCTCCATACCGCAAGTCCTCGCCTGGATGAGGCTCCTGGCCAAGGTACAGGGTGGTGAAATCCAGTTGTAGGTCGTATATTCCATTCGTCCTGTTGTATTCCCTCGACCAACTTCACGGTTGCTCGATTGAAAGAGGCAAGACACTCTCGGGACCCATGGTGCGCCAGCGTTCGCTCCAATCCTTGCCCCAGCGATCCTGTGGGGGAGGACAGACTACAGCGTGGATGCCCGCCTGCTCCAGGCGTTCGATGAGCCGTGCCGTGGCCTGCTCGCCCCCTGCATCGGCATCAAGGGCCAGGGTAACGGTGTTTACCTGGACAGGGAACCAGTCGAGGCGGATGGCGGTGCCAGCCAGAGCGAGTACGGCGGTGGGTGGCAGACCGGCGGTGAGCAAGGCGAGGCGGTCGAATGCTCCCTCCACCAGGATGAGGCTTCTGGCAAGGTGGTCGGGGTCATAGCCGAACCAACCCGCAGGATTGGTCTTGATCCAGCGGCGTGGCATGCGTGGTCGCTCGAGGACGGCCTTGTGGAGGTTCTCATCCATGCCCGGCACCCACCGCCAGAGAGAACGCCCGATATAGCCCTGGCCATCGGGCGAGTGTAGGGGAAAGAGCAATCGCTCTGCCCATCTTTGCAGAAGAGCGCGTTTCTCTCGCAGCTTCGGTGCCCGCAGCAGCGTGGCAGGCAGATAGCCGACGCCAGCAGCCTGGGCCACGCGGAGCCGGATGCCCCGTTCTCGCAGGTACGCTTGTGCTCGCTCGGACTGCCCCAGCGCTTCACGCATCTGTTCATCCAGCGAGAGCAGCGCGAGTCGCTCCTCTTGCTGCCACGCAGGCACAGCCTTTGGCGGAAAGAGCAGGACCAGTTGCGTAGCCAGGGGTATCTTCTTTGCGGGAAGGGGAGTGCTGAACAGGGGCAGAGAGGGAACACCACGGTAATAGCTGTTCACCAGACGTTGGGTTGCTCCCAGGTTCCATTCTGCCACCAGCACGGTGGCTTCGCAGGCGGCGTTGAAACAGTGGCCCCAGCCGCTCCTTCTGTTGATCGAGAGGGAACGCTGATGGTCGCTGCCATGAATATGGCAGTAGGCCCGCACGTAGTCTCCTACGGTGAGCGGATCGCGAAGTTCGAACTGAAAAATGATGTATATGCGCTTGCTGTCGTGAGTAATGATTTCAATCATGAGCGGGTACCAGGTCAGGAGTATTTCGTTGACAGTGCTCAAGGAACGTGTGTTCTATATATGTATACGAAATAGACGAGGGAAAAGTTGAGGGTGCTTCTGCTCTTTTATCCATAATATTGTGGTAGACTACCAGTTGCCGACCTGCCCCCACACATCATCGTCGCAAGCAACTCTGGAGCATATGCCGCTCCCATGGCTGAACATGTGATGGCCATGATGCTGGCACTGGCCAAACGACTGCTTCCTGCACACCAGAAACTGAGGAACGGCGAATTTGATCAGTTTACTCCTAATCGCATACTCGCTGGCATGACCGCGGGTATTCTCGGCTTTGGGGGGATCGGGCGCGCCACTGCTAAGCTCATGCGTGCTTTTGGCATGCACATCTATGCGATCAATTCCAGCGGAACCAGTCCCGAGCCGACGGATTTCATGGGAACGCTGCAGGATTTAGAGCACGTGCTGCGGGAGAGCGACGTGGTGGTGATCTCGTTGCCACTCACCAAAGCAACCAGAGGGCTCATCGGGGAAGAGAAGCTGGCCTGGATGAAGCCCGATGCCATTCTGGTGAATGTCGCCCGTGGCGCTATTATCGATGAGGAGGCCCTCTACCATCATGTGAAGAGCCATCCCAACTTTCTGGTGGGCATTCCCCTGTTTCTGGTAGGAAACGGGTCTCATCGGGAGCGCACTCAAGCTTGCTCCTCTACATAAACAAAGTTGCGATTTCAGCCTCCACAGAGGTGTCCCGATTACAACACGCATCGGGTGCGGCCAAGGCACCTGTTCACCGCAGCATAAAAATCGACCAACACGAATGGTCCTCCGAGGAAGATGGTGTGGTCCCTCTGAGGCCTGCTCCACGATGCAGCAAGTATGTTGATGAGAATCGTGGGAACGCTTTCTAGGTCTTTGGTGCCATGCAGTTGGTTGGAGAGTTCCAGTGCATTGAGGTCAATAAGGTGAGCGTCAATGATCACTAGATCAGGCATGACACTTTTGGCTGTCTCTACTGCGCTCCTCCCTCTGGTAATAGAGAAGACTTCACACTCAAGCTCGGTTTTCAGCGCCATTTCCAAAAGCTTGAGAAGCTTCAGATCGCTTGCGGCCACGAGAATCGCCGGAAGAGCTCTCTGATCTGTTCGAAAAGGCATGTGTTCATTGCCGACCATGACTCACCTCCATCATCAAAGGACCTGGATGCTATGGAGTACCATTCTATAGGATCACCACTGGCATGGGAAGTGCCATGTATCACAATGCGGTCACAAAGAGCGTGGCCGCCGACATAGAGCGACATCGTGACCTAACTGGTCCTTGCGTTTGAGGTGGTGGATTTGGGTTTCCCCAGTGAGGCGCACCAGCTCGAGCACGGCACAACCCGTCGCGTGACAACGCCCACTCTGCTGGAGAACAAGATGTCACTACTCAGACCGTCATCTGCTTTCCTCACGCGCATCCCTTGTTCCTCTTGTCAAGTGTCTTTCCCAGGCAACTCCTCGATAAGCCAACAGGCGCACTCCTAGTCTTACCTCATGATCAAAGTTTCAGCTCAAAGGGATTCAATATTTCAGTGCGAGTTCAACCTGAGTTTGGTTGAACTCGCATTCAGACTAACTACCATAGAGCTTGCTGGTGAAAAGTTATGAGTCGGGAAAACGAAGCGTTATTCGACAAACCCCAGCCACTCCCATCAGAGTCGAACCCTTGTTGTCGTAGAAGATCATCTTTTCTCTTCATCTCCTTGCGGAGACCGTCCAATTCGGACTCCTGAATTGGACGAATTGCGAAGCCTCTTTCTATTGGCCTGCCACAATCGGGGCAGAAATCTGCGGTATCAGGGAGCTGAGGACCGCAATACAGACAACTTATTGTCATAGTTATTCTCCTTATCTTTACTCCGCTATCGGCTCGGATGGCATCTTAGGATGTTCCAGATCTCGTGCTTGCTTTCCAACTTCCCTAAGAAGGACGTTCTTTGCTTCAGGGTGCCGGTCTTGACCGCCAGGAAGTTTGCCCCTTCCCTTTGCCTCCCCGGTTGTTCTGCGTACATGATGGCCGAAACACCTTTCGTTCTCCGTAGACATCCCTTTTCAGCAAAGGGATGTCCGCTCTTCAGCAGAGCCACGTCGCAACGGACGCATAGCTCGATAGTTCACATAGGAAGCATAGCGGAGAAACGTCACACCATGCTCACAAATGGGAGTCTCTTTCTCACAAAACCATCACAAAATCAGCATCTATGATGCTTTTCCCTTTCTCTTTGCTCCACTCTTTGACATGAACGTAGGGTTCCTCCCCATCGAAAGCCTCTGAGGTGAGCGAAGGAGATCGAGGCGCCTCGCTTGGTGGCGAGCCAGGCAGCTAAGCTGTGTATTCCTTGCATTTTGAGGAAGGTAATGATATGTTTCAGTGAAAGCTCTTCACGAGCAATGTCATTTCAGCGTCTTTCTGCGAGAGGGGTACACTATTCACGCTTCGGCAGTATCTCCATGAGACATGACCTGTCCCATAGACACTGGTCAGGCAAACACATTCGAACACTGTTTCTTCATCTGTGAATCTACTCATTGTATGAGCGTTCTATGGCTCCGCTTGAAAGGAGGATGCGCTGATGGTCGAGCCAGGACAACGAGAGACGATCATTCCCTCTCCCTCGTCTTTGCCTCTACACGTCACATCGACAGGCCTGAGCGAGTTGTTGGACATTTCACCTGATGCGCTCCTCATTGTCAATCATGCAGGGACCATCGTGATGGCCAACGAGCAAGTCTCAGCACTCTTCGGGTATCGCCGCGAGGAGTTGTGCGAGCTGCGGCTCGAAGCGCTCCTGCCCGAACACCTACGCGCTATCCACCTCAAGCACCGGGAGCACTATTTCACTGCGCCGCGCATGCGCTCGATGGGCGCCGGATTCCAACTGGTTGGGAGGTACAAGGATGGCAGCGAGTTTCCGGTGGATATCAGCCTGCGCCCCGTGCTGCTGGGGGACGACCTGCTGGTCATTGGGGCCATTCGCGACGTGAGCGAACAGCAGCACGCCGAACGCGAACGCACCCAACAAGTTGAGTACATCCGTCAGCAGGCCAGGATGATTGATCTCTCACACGATGCGATCTTCATCCGCGACCTCGTGGGCCGGGTGAGTTTCTGGAATAGGGGGGCCGAGGAACTCTACGGGTGGTTGGCTCAGGAGGCACTGGGGCGCATCAGCCATAGTTTGCTCAAGACGTGCTTCCCCACCAACCTCTCCACCATTGAGGAGCAGGTCGAGCACGATGAGGGCTGGGAGGGGGAACTGGTGCAGAACTGCCGTGATGGCCGTGTTGTGCTCGTTGAAAGCCGCTGGTCTCCCGTGCGCGATGCACAAGGACGCTCCATGGCTATTCTGGAGATCAATCGGGATATCACCGAGCGCCGCCGACTGGAGCAGGCAGCGCAAGCCGTCCATACGCAGACCACCGCTCGCCTGTCGTTCCTTCAACAGATCATCGATGCGCTTCCCAGCAGCATCTACCTAGTGTATGGCGAGGACGCGCGCCTGCTGCTTTCCAACCGTGCCGCTGCCAGCCTCTGGGGAGCGGAGTGGCGCATCGATCAACCGATGGAGGAGTTTCTCGCGATCAACGGCATCCACATCACGAGTGCGCAGGGGCGTCCTCTGGCCCTGCAGGAATTAGCCACGCTGCGCACGGTGCGACAGGGCGAAATGGTCAGGCACCACCAGGAGACCATCCGCCGTCCCAATGGGTCGAGTCTGCCGGTGCTGGTCAACACCGTGGCACTCGACTCGCCCGAGGGGTGGCATGTCCTCACACAAGAAACGGATGCACAGGGATCAGCACAGCACGCGCCCACCGAGTCGATGGCACTGGTCGTGCACCAGGACGTGAGCGCCCTCAAGGAAGCCGAATATCTCAAAGACGAGTTTATCGCGGTGGCGACCCATGAGTTGCGCAATCCCCTAGCGGTCCTCAAGGGCTTTGCCAGCATGCTGGTGTACCAGACAGCGCAGGGCAAAGGAGCGGACCTTTCCGAGTGGCAGCGAGAAGCCCTGGGCGAGATCAATGAGGCCACCGCGCGCCTGGATAAACTCACCGAGGATCTGCTCGATGTGACCCGCCTGCAAGCAGGACGCCTAGCCCTGTCCCGCAAACCCACCGACCTGGTGGATCTCACCCGGCATATCGTGGCGCAATGGCAAATGACCACGGAGCGGCACGTCATCTTCCTCGACACGTCGCTCTCATCCCTGGTGGTGGAGGTCGACCGCGTGCGCATCGAGCAGGTGCTCTCCAACCTGCTCGGCAATGCCATCAAGTACAGCCCACAGGGAGGACCGATCGAGCTGACCATACGCGAAGAGGGTGAGCCACGCGAAGCCCTCCTCTCGATCCGCGACCTGGGCATCGGCATTCCCGCCCGTCAACAGGCGCGTATTTTCGGGCGGTTCGTGCGAGCTGAGAACGCCCGTGCCTCTGAAATCACGGGGACAGGGCTGGGGCTCTATCTCAGTCGCGAATTCGTCGAAGGGCATGCAGGCCGTCTCTGGTTCGAGTCCACCGAAGGGGTAGGGTCGACCTTCTTCATCCGTCTGCCCTGCTTGCAAGACAGGTCTCCTCGATCTGCTGGAGCCGAACGCATCCCCTCTTCTGAGGTGGAAATGTGATAAATCACTGTCCATGTTTCAGGATTTTGTGGCCATGGATCTGAGATATCATGAAGGAGGGCCTGACAACCTGCCTCAGTCCCTCGCTGGTGTCCCTCCTGCGGCGCTGCGAACGGACCACACGCATCGTTTTGTACCAAGTGTGGTGCAAGGTTGACGCCTGTTCCTCACTCAACATGGAAACAGATAGGCGCATTGATTAGCATCATTGCAGCTCTTACATGAGGAGGTTGGATTCATTGCCCCTTTCAGGCTTTACGCGAGTCAGCGAGAGCAAGGGCAGACCTAAATCACGTATTTTGATCAGCACTCCATGCAGGGCGGTTTGATCAACTATTGGGCCGGTCAGGATGGTTTCTCCATTATCCACCATAGTGATGGTCAATCCATCAAACCAATCCGACCATTCACTGTCAAGATGCCCCTTGATGGTAATGCGGTAGACATCGTAAGCCATATGACATACCCCTCACACTGCATTGAGCTGGAACCGATGGTACTCGGAACGAATCGCAATACGTGGGTCTGTCTCCTCAGCACCTGGTTCATCTCTGAGATAGAAGCTGACCTCGAGGCTTCTGTGCTGGGTATCGTACACACTATGCCAGAGTGTCCGTCCCGTTGTAAGAAGTTCGAGCCTGGTCAGGTTGGTATACTCTCGCTCCACGGCATCATCGAAAAAGACACAGGCATTCGTCTCCTTCAGAAAGTCCACGCTATACTTGTCGGGATGCGCCTCAATCGCTTGGCTGAGTGTCCGGTAGCGCTGATAGCTATCGCCTCTCCAGGCTGCTGGTCGGTCCTCACTCCTTTCAGGAGCTACCGAGTGCGAAGGCGTGAGGTGCAGTGGATGGTTGGTCACCACTTGCGGCGAACCTGGGCCTTCCACAATATATTCCAGGTTATGGCCAGACGCATGCTCCCAGACGAACGAATGGCCGTGTCGGTCTGCGACCAGATAATGGCACGAAAGCATCACATGATACTGCTTGTTGAGCAGTAACGCGAGTTGTGCCTCCTCTACATTGGCGCAGGTATCCAGAAGTAGGCGCAACACCTGCAATTCGTTGATTCCGACGCGGAACAATTGCATCGGATCTGCCGGAGAGGTATTGCTGGGATCGCCATCGCCCAGTAAGGAGACGGTGAGCCCTTCGGAATTGACCCCATCAAAACACGCACCGAGGAGATCCATGCAAGCGAGGTACAACGAAGGATAGCCGATGTCCGGGTAGACCTCCATAACGTAGGGTTCGCTGTACGTCGGCTTGAGCTGCACGCCGGGAGGGACTGGAACCCCAAGCATTTCAAGCATGCTCCCCGTCTGGGCATCGCAATTGCGGCTCAGGAGTCCATGTGCATTGGTCGTGGTCTGGGGGGGGTAGAACACCACCGAACACCCAACTATTTGCGGTGGCAGGAAAGCCGGATACGTGAGACTCGCCTGGTCCGACGTGTTGTCATCAAGGCTGATGCCAAAGGCATCGGCCACGCCCCTTGCACGCTCCAGCAGGATCGGGTAGTGCTGCTGAAAGTACAGACGCCGGGCTTGAATGAGCCTGGGATCGCCAGAAGGCCTTTTGCGCTTACCATAGCGCTCCATCACGATTTCGGCGAGGTGCTTGCCGATCTCATAGTTGCTTCCCTGTAAGACGAGGTGCCGCACCGTGGGAAAGTCCTGCGGACCACCGCCATCGACGAGTGTTTCCTGAAAGTGTAGGCTCATGATCTGCTTCCTCCTGCAAGTTGCAAGGAACGTTCACTGGAACATGATGTATGGTCATACCACTCCATGCAGAGGGACAGTGCTTGTTCGTTTACGCCTGCGTGCCTGTCGTTTCTCCGGAAGCCTCTTCTATCTCCTCGCCTTGACGCCTCATTGCCGTAACACGGCTTATCATGCGGCGGGCATAGGCAATGGTGAAGGCGATGACCGCAAACGTCACTGCATAAAAGACGATGGGCCCGATGGCAAGGTATTGCTGGATCGAGAGGTGATACACCATGAAGACCCGCACCGGGAACTCGACGAGATAGACAATGCCCCAGACCACGGTGATGATGCGGATGTACCTGCGGAATGCCGGGTACTGCCATCGTGAATTGAAGCCCAGCGCTTTTGCCGGATCGTTGCCGGTAGCAAAGTAGCGAATGATGTAGAACCAGAGTGGCCTTGGAAAGAGCAGTGAGACAATGGAGGCCACTCCCAAGACGACGGTGAGAAATGACTCTCGAATGAGTAAGAGCTTTGGATCCCCTCCAATGATACTAACTACAGCGCTGATGGCAATAAATGCCAAGACGATGATGCCAAGTACATCGAGTTGACGATGGCGGATGATGGTCACGATCTCGCTGATCAGCGCGGGTACAGATGAGAGGAGGAGCGCGACGAGGTCAGAAGCAGACGTGTAGCTCTTCAGGAGCGTATAGATGAGATAGACTAAAACGCCATTGACGAGGATGCTGGGCAACAGGCTGCGGATCGTCGTGCGAAAAGAAGGAGGTTGTGCAAGAGATGCTGGTGTCTGTGACATGGTTGTGTTCCTTTCTGTCCGTGAAGTGGACTTGTCTGTGTTCTCTACGATAGGTAAAGTGTAACAGACAGGACGGTGGGTTTGCACCCATCAAAGGGTGGGAAAGGGGGGTGGGTTTTTCTGGACGCTCCTTTCGTCTTGCCAGAGTATGCAGCGCTTGACATGCAGCATCATGAGCAAGACAGAGAAGGAAGTGCCGACGAAAGTAGAGTGCAGATTTATCGAGCACGTAGGGTGAGGGGAAAACAGGCGAAAGAGGTGATTGAAATTTGTAGCATATTGTTGCGAAATCCAGCGCGATATACTTCAGACAGGAAGCCGCACGATATCCTTCACAGAGGGGATTCGAGTCGAGAGAGAGAGGTCCTCATCGTGCGAGTGGGCCTGTGAAGGGTGCTTATACCTGAATGACTCCTCCCTCGTCTCTTTTTCGAAACTGTATCAGGAGAGAGTCAGTCATGATCCCTGCATCTTCTGATCAGGGAAGAGCCACGATATGTTACACTACTAACAGCCCTTCCCATCTGGTATATCTCGCTGATAATGGGATGCCCTTCTCTCGCATAAATTGCAGGTCTGAGTACGAGGTATTTCTATCAGGATAGACATGCTCAGGTCTCCTGCCAGGTCTGCCAGCGTCCTTTCTGTCCCGAACAATACCCAATGTCGTACTGGCGTAGTAACGGATGCTCTCCCAGGTTCTATCAGGCAGCAATTCTTGTAACGGTTCACGGTGCATGGTTGCATAATGCTGCTTGAGAATAGCTTCTTCTTCCTCTGTCCATTCGCGCCTGCTTCCTATGTCACGATGGTAGTAGATTTCTTCTCGTCCCCATTCTTCATGCAACCATAACACCTGTACTCGTACCCAATGGGTTGATACCATGTCAATAACTACCTCTTTAATAAGGAAGTTCAAAAGTGACCGCCGTTTCTCAAAGTCGCGCTCCTGCCATTGCGTTTCTAAGTTTCGCAGTTGATCGTCAAGAGAACCAAGGTCATTTGTCGCCTCTTCCTCAAGCTGCGCCTTCGCGTCTATGAGGGTGCGCCGTTCTCTCTCAAGCGTGTCTATTTGCTCTTCTATGAGTTCCTTTCTTCTTTGCTTGATATCTGCTGTCTCTAAATCTCCCTTCTCCTGCGCCTCTTCTATTTCTACCTCAACCTTACCTAAACTTCTGGCAAGTCCTGCTTGTTCTTTGTGTATGTCTTTGATGGAGTCTTGTATTTGCTTGATTTTCCGTTGCCGCTCTAGCCGTAGCCTTTCCGCGTTCTCTTCGTATGCTTGAATGTCTTCCTGGTTTTTGCTAAGCGTCTGGACATGGGTCATGAGCCTATCAACAACGAGGGTATCTATCTCAAGACAGGGGATGGCTGCGATGCAAATATAGTGTTCTAAGCCAACCTCTTGTTCTAAGTACTCTATAAAGTACGCGCCTTCGTTGGCTTTACCTTTGTACTTGCCGAATGGGTGGACACGTACCCTTCCCTGATTTGAGATAACCCTGAACTTGAGTAACCCATATGCAGCGTCATTGCCCTGTTGATAGTAACGTTTTTGGCTTCGCCCATTGATGGGATTGCCGTCAAGATCAGTTTTCGCAAGGCTGAAGTAACACAGGTCAAAGATTTCTCGGTCAATAACGCCGTCATGGTCACGAATTTTCTCTCCCTTGGCGTTTCTGCGTATCACGTTATTGATAACTCGGTAGCCTGCGTAAAAGGGATTGGTGAGCATTGAAACAATGCTTGACTTGCCTTTGATATAATATCCCCCTCCTGGATAATTGCTCATCTTGCACTTCCGCACGTTTCGCGGGTCAACCCATGCCTCAAACTCTGGAAAAATGATGGGTGTTTTACGAAGTCTCTCGTACATGAGGCCAATATCACAGCCTAACTCAACGAACAAGGTAAAATACTCATTAATCTTTTCTATATGCGGCCAGTATGGAATGGGTTTTTTGTACGTTGGATTATCTTCATTGTAGTCAACAATAAACCCGGGAGGAAGATCACCCCATCCTGCCCACTCACCTTTGTACCATGCTGCCCGAAATTTGGCGGGTATCATCCACCCCTTGACATGCCGCTTAATAAAATCAGCAGACTCTTTCTGCTTCCAACGAAACATCTCCTGATAAAAATCGTCTCTGAAGTCATAAATCATTAGATGTGGTGAAATAACCACAACGAGGATATCATGCTCTAGACACTTCTGGATGAATTGGTTGTAGTAGATTTGGGTCTCATCCCGAAAGAGACGGTTTTCCTGCCAGCAGATGACCGTTCCATGATCGAATTTGCCGCTATCTATCTCATCAAACAGCCGCAACATATCAGGCCGTTGATCTGGCCGTAGCGTCCCACTAAGCCCTAAATCAGCAAAAAATTCAAACAAATCCTGTTTCTTCCATCCTTGCTTCATAGCCCATGCAATCATATCCTCTGTCTGCATCTCGCGGCTTTGGCTTTTATCCCTTTCTTTATCTCTTGCCTTGTGATCTGATCGTCTTGCATAGGCTGCGGCTGGTTTATCAATGCGGAGTGTTGGTTGCGCGGTAAGATTTTTTTGTTCTTCTTGCATGGGCAGCAATGTTCTCATGGGTCTCTTCCTTTCCCTGTTGCTGGTTTGTCTGTCGTTTGTCAGGACTGTCAAGAAATAAATCAACAGGATTACTACACGATGTTGAGTTCCCTTGCGCGGGCAATGGCCTTGGTCCGGCTCTCCACCTGGAGCTTGCCGTAGAGCGCGTTGATATGCCATTTCACCGTACTCACCTCGATGAAGAGCCGGGCCGCAATCTCTCGATTGGAGCAACCTGCGGCAATCAAGCGCAGCACCTCCAGTTCGCGCTCACTCAACGGTTCGCTGAGCGAGTGCGTTCTGGGCCCAAGAAGAGCTGCCGAGGGGTCCGACGCGTCCTCGTCATGGACACTGCCTAGCAGTGTCAGGAGGTGTTCTCGATAGTGCTTGGAGCCAGACTGATCACCAGGCCTGTGTGTGCGCATCTGCCCCAGCAAACGCGCTATTGGTGCCCCTTCATCCACAAAGAGGCGGATGTAGCCCTCCGGTTCTGCGAGTGAGAGGGCTCGCGAGAGCCGCTCTATTGCCTGCTTCACCTCACCAGAAGCGTGCAAGGCTTCGGCTTGCAGCATGAGAATCTCAATCACACTTCCCGTACGTCCCTGTGCCTCTGCCAGTTGCAACAGGTTTGCTAGCCACTTCAACGCCTCATCGAGCCTGCGCTGTGTGATGAGGACGCGTACCAACGTCAGATACTCACGCTCACGTCCATGGTGAAGTTCCTGGTCAACGCTGAGGCCGCAGCGCTGGACCCAATGCAAGGCAGCCGCCTCGTCACCTTGCATGAGGGACAACCATGCCTGAGAGGCTTCCACCTGTGCATCTCGATACTGGGAGAGGGGCTGCCGCTCCGCTATCTGTACCGCCTGCTGCATCATCGCGCTGGCACCACCTGCATCTCCCTGGGCCTGTTTAATGAAGGCCAACCCGATGTAGGCTTGCAGGATCACCTGCGTATTCCCGGTCTGTTCGCAGAGCGTGATCCCTTCTTGGAGCAGGGATGTCGCGGCATCCAGATGGTTCCATTCGCGCTCAAGATTGCCCCTGCCCACATAGGCCAGACCTATCGCCGGTAGGTCTCCACCCCGCTCTCGGGCCTGCTGAAGTGCCTGGCGATAGGTCTGATCGGCTTGATGCAGATGTCCTTGTAGGATTTGCACATGAGCCAGGTCATGGGTCACCATAAAGACAGCATAGAGGTGATTGACTTCCCAACTGACGTGAGAGGCTTCTGCCAGAGCCGTGCTCGCTGCCCCCACATCCCCGCTCAACCAGTGGGCCTTGCCCAGATACCAGGCGACATACGCCCGTGATATGTTCTCCTTTGGGAGATACTCAAGAGCCAGGCGTGAGAGCGCGATGGTGCGCGGAAGATCACCCTGGGTGACCGCGATAGACGCACGGATAGCGGCTATCCGGCCCCTGATTGTGGCCTGGCTGGACATTCCACTCGGCATCGTCTGTTGCTCTGAAGAGCCATCCGATACAGGATTGATGCCAAATGTGCGCTCGATGTCCTGAAGATGCTGTTCAGCAGCATCATGCTTCCCACTGACGAACAGAAGCCACCCCTGCAAAACAGAGAGTTCGATGTTGGAGCGTACCAGTTCACCCGGGAGTGCGGCTGCCCATCGTTGGAGTGTGGCGATCTCACCCCGCCTGACAAGAGCGTTAAATGCTTGCTCGATCAGGCGTGCTGCCTGCGCGAAATCGCTGGCTGCCAGAGCGTGGTGAACGGCTTCGCGCAGCAGGCCATGCTGCTCATACCATGCGCTCGCTCGCTGGTGGAGTTCTGGTACAAGCGTAGGATGTTTGCGCTGCAACCGATGGCGCAACGCTTCAGCAAAGAGCTGGTGGTAGCGATACCAGAGCCGCTCATCATCCAACGGCATAAGGAAGAGATTGGCCTGCTCCAACTGCTCGAGCATCGCCTGGCCGCTGGCCTCCCCGACAGGCTCGCCTATGACGGCCTCACAGAGTGATCCTTGGAGTCGTTCCAGGGTGGCTGTCTGGAGCAGAAAGGTCTGGACAGGCTCGGGCTGCCGGGCAAGCACCTCTTGAACCAGGTAGTCGATGATGTAGCGGTGACTACCGGTGAACGTTTTGAGAAAGCCTGCGATGTCCTTGCGCCCCTGCATCGATAGGGCGGCCAATTGCAGTCCCGCAATCCAGCCTTCTGTGCGTGCCTCCAAAGCAGCGATGTCCTGAGCTGAAAGCGAGAGTCCCAGCGCACGAGTCAGAAATGCCGCCGTTTCCTCAGCGGTGAAGCGAAGATCAGCCGAGCGGATCTCGGTCAAGTGACCACGCGTGCGCAGGCGTGCCAGGGGAAGAGGGGGATCGGCCCGTGTTGCCATGATCAGGTGGAGCTGGTGCGGCAGATGGTCGAGGAGATACGTCACAGATCGATGAATTGGTTGCGCGGTGATCACATGGTAGTCATCCAGCACGAGCGCAACCTCGTGGGGCAGGGTAGCAAGATCATTAATCCAGGCGGTCAAGACGGTTTCTATGGGCGGAAGAGGCGAGAGAGGGGACGCCTGAAGAAGCGCCACGGCGGATGTCCCACTGCCGGGATGGACGTGCGAGAGAGCAGTGAACACAGAGGACCAGAAGCGTGTGAGGTCGTCATCGTCATGCTCCAAAGAGATCCAGGCAGCTCGAAGAGGAGCGTGCTCAAGCCAGGTAGCAAGGAGGGTCGTCTTGCCAAAGCCGGCAGGGGCTGCGATGAGTGTGAACGGACGTTGGATGCCGAGTTGAAGTTGGTTTGTCAGACGCGGACGAGAAACCAGATCAGAACGGACCGGTGGTAGGGCGAATTTTGTGATCAGGAGCACTTGCTCGCTCGTGCGACCTTTCGTGTTCCCTGATGGCAGCGTGCCTCGTGGAGTAAGATTGTTTTGCATTTGTTCTTCTCTCCCGCTTCGAGGGACATGGATAGCAAGACGGTCCCAGGACAATACCTCTTGTATCATACCGCAAAACCATTGCGCTGACGAGTGGTCTTCTTTAAGAGTAGAATGCTCTTGATGGTAGTTTTGCTCTCTCTTCTTGTAAAAAAGAAGAGGTCTCTACGTGAATACATATGCTATTGTAGAACGTCTACTTCCCCTTTGGGAAAGAATAAAAAAATTATGCCGGATACTCCCAATTCATCTCAATTAAATAGCCTTGCTCCGTTTTCAGACCAGCCTCACCAATCTCTTCCCAGAGAAGAGGTGAAGACACGGAACTTTCCTGAAGGGAAGGTGTATGTGTTCGTCGTCATTGGTTTTTTTGTCTGTGAGAATTTGACCAATACGTGGCTGCCTGCCCTCGGCTTGCGGACATTGGCGCATCAGTATGAAAACTTCGCCAACTTCATTGCTCCATACCTCCTTCTCCCCGTCTGTCTCATTTTGGCAATACGTGTTCTCAGGCGCAGCCTCCTTCCTGGATTCGTTGCCATTGCCGGGTCGCTCATGCTGGATTGGTTCTTCTTTATTCGCTACGACCTCCTGCTTTCACGGCTGGCACTCGCGATCATCGGTGGGGCAGTCTTGTGGAGTTACCTTCTCTACAGATCAAAAAAAGAAGCCTTGCAGGCTCCTCCTCCCGTTGCGAAAGCGAAGCGTTGGCAGATCAGAGGGGTGTATACAAGTTTCTACGTGGTGAGTTTTCTCCTTGCGGCCTATGCCGCCCCACTGCTGAGGCATCTTGCGGGACCGTATGGTGGAGATTTGTCACTTGCAACAGCGACATTTCCTACCCTGGTTGTTCTCGTTCTCTATCTCCTCTTCCAGAGTAAGAACAGCCTCTTCAGAGTTCTTTAATCAGCTTGAGCGTTTCTTCAACATACCCAAGGTGCTGATAAAACGAGCGAGCGTGGGTATTCAAGGCGAAGACATCGAGGGCGAGGATGCGAAAACCACATTCGCGTGCCCAGCCTTCGGCCCGCTCCATGAGGGCACGGGCCACCCCCGTGCCCTCGGCTTGCTCGCTGACCGCCACATCGGCAATATAGCCTTGTGGTTCGCCGGTAAAGAAGTCTGTGGTGGAGGTGGCGTAGAGAAAGCCCAGGCGCATCCCTTGGAGGTTTTCGGCCAGCAGCACGAGGTCAGCGGGGTTGGTGATGGCGTCACAGACCTCCTGCGTGCTGCGTTGATGGAACTGCCACATCTGCGCCCGATCACGCCAGGGCGGTGTGCCCACGCCAGCGAAGCGCTCCGCAAGGGATTGGATAAACGCGATATCGTCGGCTGTGGCCAGGCGGATACGTATCTCTTTGTTGTGCATGGAAACCTCCTATGGTGAAATCGTGTTTCACCGCATCCCTTTGCAACGGATGCCATACCGAAAGTTGTGGAATGGCGTAGAGCGGAAAAGCTCGAAAACTAGGTTTGGACTGGCTTGAACGCCTTCTCATTGCACACTGTTACACAACTTTCGGGCTCTTCCGCACTTTGCGTGCTAAGCTGTGCAATATGAGTTGACTGACTTTCCTTAACCCGCTCTGATAGCCAATCCCCCGAGAGGAAGTTTTGCGAGAGAGTGCTCAGAGCACGGGAAGTGCGGAAGAGCCAACTTTCGGTATGGCATCCTTTTCTAAGATGCTCCTCAGCATCTTATCCTCATGTGCATAACAATAAAATACTTTTAGCGACATTGGTGTACCTCAGATTTTATTTGATGGAGAGCCTTCTTGAAGACGGTATATCGTGCGTATTAGTATACATCTATTCAGTTTTACTGACAAGTTTGCAGAACTGGTGGCTAACTATCTTCAATCTACTTTGATAATTTGTTCTTTTAGTATAGTGATACGTGTATAGTAACGTACATGTGTCATGACAATATAATTCCCAGGTTCCAACAAGGGAAAATCTGCTCGGAACACTCTTTTCCCATTCTCTATCTGTTCAACAACTGTTATAACAACCGCGCTGTATGTTTCTCAGGTGTTTTTGAATTTAGAATATGGTATTGCAGTCAGGGCAATAGTTTCTTTGGGTAAGACTCTGCCACCATTCAGCATGTCTCTGGTTAAAACTCCTTTTACTAGAGTTTCTTACGGCTTTCATTATCATGAAAATCACTATCACACCTACAACACAGGCTGCGCCTAGAATCAATGATTGTAAACGAGCACTACTTACATTCCATATTTGAAATGCGCTAATAAAAAAGAGAACTGCCATAAAGAGAAGAGGCAGTATAAATGAAAGCCAACAAACAATCGCAAAACAATTCATTCCCATTCCCATTCTGGGTTCGTCCCTGGTTAATATTTCAGCCTCCTTACTCTTACGGGTAACTGTACGCGGGTATTGAACATAATTTCCATCAGCAGTTTGCCCTTGTTGTTGGATAGTTGCTTCCCATATTCCGTTTCTTACAAAATTACCCGCATTTCCGAAATTGGAACTCCCACAATTTGGACAGGTGCTCATTATCTGCTCCTTTTAACACCATGTTTTCAAAACTAAAGTTACAACTTTGGATGTTCAATTTATCATATATAAAGAGGTAAGTAAAGATAACTATCCAGGTGCCAACAAGTTGTCGTATCATGACCTTCCGGTAGTAATGGAGAAATTTTGGGCGTTAAGGATTTCATCATGGATAAAAGGTGGGGAAAGCGTGGCAAACTTCCGCCTCGTTTTGTTCCTGCTTGGAAACTCGGATATAGCCAATCTTCATAGAATCTCTGCTATTTGTGTCACTTACTCATCTCAAAATGAGATTTTGATTTTGACACATTCATCCTTCGCATCCCTCTGCCTCCGTGTGCAGGAGGAGGTTGGATTCATTCTCCCTTTTAGGCTCTATGCGCACCAGCGAGAGCAAAGGCAAACCTAAATCACGTATTTTGATCAGTACTCCATGCAGGGCCGTTTGATCAACTATTGGGCCAGAGAGGATGGTTTCCCCACTGCCCTCCAGAGTGATGGTCAATCCATCAAACCACTCCGACCATTCACTGTCAAGATGCCCCTCGACGACAATCTGGTAGACCTCGTGTCGAACGTGTTCGCTTACCATTCCTGTTCTCCTTGCTCACTCCCCGTCAAGGGAACCTCTTGGTCAGTCATTCGGCACACTCCTCACTTGTGAGTGGTAGCTCAAACGAACTGACGTGCGTGGTGAGGAGGAAGGTGACGCCGTTGATGCCAGGTCACCTTCCCGATCGTGTTGTTTAGCGAGTCGGTTGTGGTTCTGGCAGGGGTGCGGCTGCCACTGCCGCAGACCGACGCTTGCGACTCTGCAGGATGGCCAGCCCGGTGAGGGCCAGCAGGCCGATTATGCACAGCCAGGCGAACAGGTCACCGATGGTGGCATAGATGGTGCGGACTCCGTGCATCGGCACGTAGGCCACCATGACCTGGTGATCGGTGGTGAAGTAGTCGGAGGCGGAGAGGACACGTCCTTCGTAATCGACCGTAATCGAGAGCCCTTTGCTCGCCTCACGCACGAGTGAGAAGCCGTTCTCAATCGCCCGGAACGTGGCGTCTTGGGCATGTGCCGGGTCAGCTGCTTGAATGTCGTCGGAAGGCACGAGCACCAAGTCGGCTCCGGCTTGCCCGCCCTGGCGCATCATGCCAGGATAGTCGGCATCGTAACAAATCACATTGGCCAGACGCCCATATGGGCTCTCGACCAGGGGCACCTTGCCATCTCCCAGGACGATAAGACCTTGGTCCCCAGGAGCGGGGTGTGTCTTTTCGTAGGTCCAGACCACGTGTCCCGTCGGAGCCAGCAGCACGGCTTCGTCCTCAACAAAGGGCCCGCGGCCCACATCGGGCAGGATCACCGACAGCCCCATGTCCAGGTAGATGCCTGCCCGCTGGATCAGGGCTGGCTCGTCTTCTTGCAAGATGGAGGCACCACCCGTTGATGAGGATTCTGGCCAGACGACGATTTTGGCCCCGGCGCGCGCTTCCTGTTGGCTGCGGGCCAGGAGATCATCGTCAACGGTGGTGAAGGCTGAGCGGGCGAGGGCGCGATCGGCCTGGGTGGCCTGGCCTGAGGCCAGCAAGGCCCCGATCTCTGGCGGCAGTTGCTTATTGAACGCGGCGACCGCCGCCTGCGAAGGACTCAGACCCGCGACGCGGACCGGGGTCGCTTGCGGCGGGAAGAGCGCCAGCCGTGCGCCCCCACCCAGGAGCACCAAGGCGAGGACGGCAGCATACAGCAACCCACCTCCTCGCACGTTGGGCCAGGCAAACCCTCGCTCCCACGCCCAGTTGCCGACCGCCGCGAACCAGGTGATCAAAAAGGTGATGCCCCAGATCCCGGTCACCGACACCACTTGCAGGAGTGGCAAGTCACCATACTGGGTGTTCGCAATGGAAGTAAAGGTCCCGGTGGGGCCAAAAGCGCTGAGGTACTCAACCGTCGTAAAGGCCATTGGAAAGACCAGGGTCGCGACAAAGCCGCCCAGCCGGGGCGTGATGAGGCGGTCGGCCAGGTAAGGCAGTATCGACACCAGGCTAAAGAGCAAAACAAGCGCGTAGTAGCCAATGCCGGAATACAAGATAGCCCCTTGGAGGATAATAGCAAAGACAGCAGACCTGACGAGCCAGGCCAGCAGGAATCCAGGGAGCGGGCGCTGGGTGCGGACGAAACGCAGCAGAAACAGAGGCGCGAGCCAAGCCGCCAACGGGATCGCCCACCGAACACCAGTGAACACAAACAGGGCAGCCGCCAGGGCCAGCCAGAGGTAGGCGAGTCGATCCAGGGTGCGTGTTGGAGTGATCGTGCGCTTGAACATTGTTGGAGCTCCTTTCTGGGATTCGGGTGCGTTTCAAATTTTTGCGGGCCTGACCCCCCAAGCTCTCAGGGGTAGGGTTTTTGGACAGTGGAGACACCACCTCGCGTAGGGGCGGGAGTGGAGCGGATGCGGGGAGTGGGCCCTTGTGGCCGTCATGGGGGGGAGGCACTCATCACTCTCACAGGTAGGTTTTTTTGGAAAATGGCTTGCAAGGCTGGTCCGCGTAGGGGCGGGGGCGGTGTGGATGTGGGGGGTGGGCCCTTGTGGCCGCCCGTTGCTGGAGCATGCTTGTTCGCCCAAGGAAAACCCTACCCCTGAGAGGGCACTCATCATGGGGGGGAGGGCCGCTCATCATCCACACTAACTAACAACAGCCCACCCGCCACCAGCGGTCCCACCAACAACACCGCCAAACCCCAACCTAAGCCAGCCTGCGTAGCCACCACACCCACCAGCAGAGGTAAAAGGCTGGTGATCGGCGAAAGCAGCGATGTTACACTCAGCACTACTCCCGATCTCTCTGGCTGTGTAGCATATGCCTGTGCCTGAGCGAGTGGATACCAGCTTGACTCGACAAAACTAAACATCGCTAAGAAGACATATTTCAGCACGGGATAGGGTATCAAGAGGAATAGCGTCAGGCTGACGATGCCAAGCCATACATTTCCTCGCAAGAGGCGGATGCCACGTACATAGCGCAGTATCACCGGCAGGCTTGCGCGGCCTATCAGACCACTGATGACGACGATGAGCAGGGTCAAACTTGCCAGACTTGCGCTTAGCCCGACGGCATCATGGAAGTAGAGAACCACAAAAGCTTTGAGTGGCACATCGAGCAAGGGTAAAATCAATGACCAGCGCAGCAAATTGAAATTGAGTACAGCAGCTTTGATGGCGGCAAGGTGTGAGGAGAATGTTGTTTCTCCCGCAGCAGCGGCTGCACGCGGAAAGCGTAGAGCTGCCAACCAGAGAGCGTAGAGCAGAAAGAGAGCGGCACCGAGCAGGAAGAGTGGTCGCCAACTGATACTCAGTGTGTAGGCAGCAGTAACCATGAGCGGGGTAACGAGAAAGCCACTATCACCAACAATCGTCCACCACGCCATCATCGCTTCCTGCTTGCCAGGAGAGTTGTCGATCAGCGACGCCTCGCTCAGCCCGACGAAAGGGCCACCAGCCAAGCCGTGTAGGATTACACCCACCAGCAGCACTATATAGTCAGGAGCAATACCCATGAGAAGCAGACCAAGGCCAGCCACAATTGTCCCACCTGTGATCAACACCCGACGCGACCAGATATCGCCCACCACACCAAAGATGCCATCGCTAACCACATCGGCACCTTCTAACAATGTGAAGAGAAGGCTAACCTGCACATAGTTCAGACCAAGAGCGGCTTTAACGGCAGGAAGGACAGCTGCCAGTAGATTACTAAACCATTCATTAAGAAATTCAGAAAGGACGAGTCAACGCTTCGAACGCATTGTGTGCCTCCTGTGAGAATGGGGAATACCCCATAAGCGTGAACTTAAGTTGCCAACCAGTGTCACCCTGAGCGCAGCGAAGGGTCTGGCTCGCTGGGTAACGAGATGCTGAGCGCAGCGAAGCATGACAGGCATTATCTCCAAATATCTGATGGGGAATATCTTGTATTGCCACATAGTTAGTCTTAGGTGTAAGATTATTGTACAAGGTTTACTTGGCACTCACAAGGAGTGCTGGGTGAGGGATGAAGGCAGGACAGATATGCAAATTATTGTAGGTATTCTTGGGCTGGTACTCATTTACATTATTTTACAAGATGCTTTTGAGACCATTGTATTACCCCGGCGTGTCTCACGTCGCATTCGCTTGGCACGCATGTTTTATCGTTCCACGTGGAAAGTGTCGTCATTGATCGCTCGTAAGATTCATTCAGAGGAGCGTAAGGAGTACTTCCTGAGCTTCTATGGTCCACTATCATTGATCCTGCTGCTTGTCGTCTGGGCGATTAGCCTGATCTTCGGTTTTGCTATGCTGCAATGGGCACTTGGTTCAGCCTTTTATGCACCGGAGAAGGTGCCGGATTTTGGCACCGATCTATATATGAGCGGGACAACACTCTTCACGGTTGGCTTTGGAGATGTGACTCCGCGTACCTCTTTAGGGCGCATAGTAGCCGTTACTGAAGCCGGTATGGGTTTTGGTTTTTTTGCCCTTGTCATCGGTTATTTACCAGTGACTTATCAGTCATTTTCACGCCGTGAGGTTGGTATCTCTCTACTCGATGCTCATGCTGGCTCTCCTCCAACTGCACTGGAAATGCTGCGTCGGCATAGCCGCGGGCAGGTGATGGACGAACTGGTCGAACACCTGCATGAATGGGAGAACTGGGCCGCTGACTTGCTTGAAAGCCATCTTTCGTATCCGGTGCTGATGTACTACCGTTCTCAGCATGACCGTCAATCCTGGCTCGCAGCCTTGACGGTTGTTCTCGATGTCAGCGCACTCCTGTACGTTGGCATAGACGATGTGCCAAGGA
>WNGQ01000679.1_pt1 | contig 35194 bp, 33 predicted proteins | sample 5407661 | NCBI WGS metagenome assembly WNGQ01 (sample SAMN13153382, study PRJNA577476) | soil metagenome | isolation source: 60 cm soil or saprolite under Garry oak tree replicate 2 | place: USA:California | collected 2016-06-15 | reverse complement strand
CGACAAGAACATGTATGAGTTGACGGCCAAGGAACTGGCGAAAGTGCCGCAGGTGCCGGGGAGCCTGGCGGAGGCGCTGGATTACCTGGAGGCCGACCACCAGTTTTTGTTGAAGGGGGACGTGTTCACGCGGGACTTTCTGGAGATGTGGATAAGCCACAAGCGCAAGGAGCACGACGCGCTGCGGCTGCGACCCCATCCCTACGAGCTGTTCCTCTACTACGACGCATAGCGCGGGGAAGCAATTTGGGCGCGGGAGGAACCCCACGGCGTGGATTTAAACGAATCCACGCCGCTTTCGTTTGGTGGACGACCCAAGTGCTGCCGTCTTCTCGCGCGGCACAGGATTGGAGGAAAAAAGGCGCCGGGCTTTTTATGTCGGTTCCAGGAGCGAGCGCAGCACAGTCCTCAATAGCTTGTGCGCGCGGTAAAGACGCGTTTCGACTGCTTTCGCCGAGCAACTCAGTATCGCGCCGATCTCGGCGTGCGAGAGTTCTTCGTATTCGGAAAGCACCAATGGTGTGCGAAGCTGTTCCGGCAGCCCTGCTACGGCTCGACGCACGGCCTCGGCTCGTTCCTCCGCTTCCAAAGTCTGGTCCGGTAATGGCTCGTGTCCGGCCTGGTTCTCTCCGAAATCCCCGCGGGCGGCGCGCTTCTCAGCATCGAGTGGGACTTGCGGATGCCGGGTCCGGTAGCGGTAGCGATCTTTGACCAGGTTGCTCGCGATGGCGTAAAGCCAAGTCGAGAATTTCTGGCCGCGGTCGAATTTCGCCCGCTGCCGATAAACGCGAACGAATGTCTCTTGCGCCAAATCGGCGGCATCGTCTTCGTCCTGCAAACAACGGATGAGGTAGTGAAACAATTTCCCGCCGTGACGATCCATCAAGTCGTTCAACGCGGAATCCTGGCCGAACGCGAGGCGGCCCATGTCGGCCCGGTCGAGTTCCTCGAGGCGCCCGTTCCGCTCGCACCGCTGATTCGCTTTATCGGACTCGCTGCTCACAGTCTGACCTCCACCGAGAAGCTCGCGCTGCCCCAGTCCTGCGGGCCTTCGAATGAGAGCGTGCCGCTCGCGTGCGCGTCGGAGCCAGGCCCTGCAACCTGTGGAGCGGGTTCAGTTCTTGATGACCCCGCAAGTCTTTCGCCGCCTTCATTCGCCGAAACCCTTGCACGAAACGGGAGCTCCGCAGGGAAGCCGTTCGGCCAAAGAGAGAGTAGCTTGCAGAACCAAGCTCAACCTTATGGCTGCTCGTTCATGCCGTAGTTTGGCAGGAAGGCTTTTCCTTTCACCCAAGCGAGGTAACGACGGCCTTGTGTGGACGGCATCGTTTGCGCGACTTGGAAGAAGTGTCGGAGCATCATCCGCTGGCATTCCGCGCGCAACTGCGCAGCCCCACTCAAAGCGGCGTCGATTTCGGGGGTCGCGTTCGTCGCGCTCGCGAGGAGTTCTTGCAGCCGGCCATTCTGCGCCTCGATTTGACGGCACTTCTCCCGGCATTGCGGGAGGTAGGCTGCATGAAGTTCCGACACCCGCTTGAACTCGGCGTCGCTCAAGTTGAACTCCCCCTTTAGCCAGGCCAACTCCGGCTTTTCGGTCCGCTGGAGGTTGCGCGCGGAGGACGTGCAGGCGAAGTACATGCAGCCGTAGGCCGCCGCTGCCGCGACGATGCCCAGCACGAGTATGAGCGCGCCTCGTTTCATGCGACTACTGGCGGGGAGTTTGGTAGGGGTCGAGCACGTGGACGTAACGCTGCCCCAGTTCGCCGTGCACCCGCGCGGTCTCCTCGCGGGCCTGCGTCCAGCCAGCGATCAGGCCGATGGCGGCGAGGAGGGCCACGTAAGAAGCGGCCAGCGCCGGACGAGGCAAAATCGCGCCAACCCAGTGAGAGACAACGGCCCAAGCCGAGGGCACGGTCGGCGCTCGCGTACCCTCGATTCGACGCCAGACCGCCTCTTGAAACTGCGGAGGGAGCGAGGCGTCCGTGCGCCATTCCTGGAGCAGTTTGCGGAGCGCCTCGTCGTCGTTGTCTGGTTCGTTGGTGGTCATGTCGCCGCAGCGCGGGCGGCGGAAGCACCCGCCGCCCTCAACAGTTTACTTGTTTGGAACCGGGCCGCCACGACTATTTGAGCGGCGCGACCTGGAACTCCCTGCCGCTGGCGCGGAGTTGCTGGAGTCCTTTCGGAGAACCCGCCCTGGCCCACTGGCCGTGCACGAGGTCGGGATCGTTTATTGCACTGCCTGCAACGACCGCAGGACCAGCCGCTTTCGCCGCGGCTGCGGCACCGACCAGGTTCTGGCCCTGAATCAAGTCCGGGTCGGCGGCGCTGCCACCAGCGGCTGTGATGGGTTGAGCAGCCTTGGCGCGGGGGGACAGCAACGGTTCAGCCGCGCCAGCTTGGCCAGCTAGGGCAACGGCGGCACCGGCTACGAGGAGGAACTTCGTCATGTTTCTCATACTTTCGTTTGGTTGAGCGGCGTAAGCCGCATTCGTTTAACTTCGTCGATGGTTATTACGCCGGAGCCAGACAAATCCCTCACGATAATTCCGGCCCGCCGACTTGGAAGGCTCAGGTTGAGATGTTGCGATCGGACCGAAGAAAGGCCCCGCAAGACGCAGCATGCAAGCCGGGAGCAGTCGAAGGCGGGAATGCAGGCTACTCTTCCGAGCAGCCTCCAAGAATCAGCCGCCTCGACTTCGCGTCGATTGTAATGACGCCGAAGCGGGCCAACAGCCCATTGCCGAGGAGTCCTGATTCCCTGGCAAAAATCGCTGTCTGATGCAAACCTGTCGGCACACCATCCACGCGCGAGTCGCCGAGGCTGATGCTGCTGACGGTCTGAGGAATCCAGAATTGCGCCAAGCCGACCGCATGTCTGCTCGAGCATTGTTCGGCGGCCACATCTGCCGTCACCCATTGGAACGCCGTCGCGCAGCCGGTGTCCAGCCGCACCCATTGCCGCCGGCCCCCATTGACGCTCACGGGCACGCGCAAACCGCACGGGCGGATCTCAAGCGGAATGACGTTGGTTCCAACGACACGAGCGTTGGCACCGAGCACCCGCAGCCTTTGCGCCGCGTAATCAATCTGAATGACTCGCTCGCGAAAGAAATCTGCCCCTACCAAACCATCCACCGAACATCGGCAAGCCCCCGACAACTGGGTCAAATCCAGCGCAAGGTATTCACAGGGCAGCTCGACTTGGTTCGCCTTCGCGCACAACTTCACCGGCCACTGTCCGCTCAATTTCGCCTGCACCCCGGACACACGCACTTCGGCAGCGGATTGCAAGCCGAGCCGCCGCGCCGTGCTGAGGTTCAACACGCTGGCGCTCGCGCCGGTGTCCACGAGGAAATTCAATGGCTTGACGCTTTGAGGAACGCACACCTCCAGCCACAGCAAACCATCTCGAACTATGATGGGCAACTCCGCTGCTTCAGATGCAGCCAATTCCCCTTGGAGCAGCCGCGTCACGAGCAACACAAAGGCACAACCACCGAAACGCACACCGTGGCCTCACGCAGAAGTTATGCCAGACCCAAGCCGACGATGAATGTGCAGATTTTTAAGCGCTTCTGCCGGTCGAACGCGTTTGGAGCATGATGAGCCTGCTCAATCTCTCCCAGCTTGAGCAAAAGTGGTCAGCCGCACGAGCGCCGCTCTTGATCCGTGCAGCGACAGCATCCTTCGCGCTTTCAGGGCGCAACCGGCCTGTCAAAGGGGCAGCCGGCTGTGAACCCGCCCGCGAATGGCGACTCCGGTTTAGAAAACAGCACGCTGCCGGCGCCGACCTGGGTGGGAAATGACTTCTGGCAACGAGTAGGAAATTACGGACCTTGATGTTCCTGCTTGGCTTCGTCGGCGGCGTCGAAGGCGTGCTGGAGGGCGACGAGGTCTTCGCCCGGTTTCAGGGAATCGAGGATGGCCTGTTCCGCTTTCAATTGCTCCTGGGAATAATTGGCGGCTTTGATCGAGAGGCCGATCCGGCGGTCGGTCTTGTCGATCTTGATGACGCGCGCGGTGACTTCCTGGCCGACCTTGAGGACGTTCTTGATTTTCTCGACGCGATCTTCGCTGACCTGCGAGATGTGGACCAGGCCATCGATGTCGTGCTGCAAGCCAACAAAGGCGCCGAAGCTGGCCAGCTTGGTGACTTGGCCGGTGACGAGGTCGCCGACCTTGTAAAACTTGTCGATGTTGCTCCAAGGGTCCTCGGAGAGCTGTTTGACCCCGACCGCGATGCGCTGGTTGGCTTTGTCGATTTCCAGCACGACGGCCTCGACCTCTTCGCCTTTTTTCAGCACTTCGGAGGGATGGTTGATCTTGCGCGTCCAGGAAATGTCCGAGACGTGGATCATGCCATCCAGGCCTTCTTCCAACTCGATGAACGCACCATAGCTGGTGAGATTGCGAATGCGGCCTTTGACGCGCGTCCCGGGCGGATATTTCTCGAGGGCCTTGTCCCACGGGTTGGCCTCGAGCTGGCGGATGCCGAGGGAAATCTTTTGCTCTTCGCGGTTGACGCCCAGGACGACGGCCTCGATCTCCTGATCCGCCTTGAGCACGTCCGAGGGTTTGGCGATGCGCTTGGTCCAGGAAAGTTCGGTCACGTGGACCAGGCCTTCGACGCCCGGCTCCAGCTCCACGAAGGCGCCGTAAGGGACGAGGTTGACGACTTTGCCCTTCACGCGGTTGCCGACCTGAAATCGGGACTCGATGCTTTCCCACGGGTTGGCCAGTTTCTGCTTCAGGCCGAGGCTCACGCGCTCCTTCTCGCGGTTGATGTCGAGCACGACCACGTCGAGTTCCTGGCCGACCTTGAGGATTTCCGAAGGATGGCCGATGCGGCCCCAGCTCATGTCGGTGATGTGGAGCAGCCCATCCAAACCATTGAGGTCGATGAAGGCGCCGAAGTCGGTGATGTTCTTGACCGTGCCCTTGCGGATGTCGCCCGGCGTCATTTCAGTCAGGAGCTTCTGCCGCCGTTCGGTGCGCTCCTGCTCGATCAACTCGCGCCGCGAAAGGACGATGTTCTGACGCTCTTGATTGATTTTGACCACCTTGAACTCGTAGGAGTTGCCCACGAATCCGGTGAGATTCTTGGGCGGGATGATGTCGATCTGCGAGGCCGGCAGAAACGCTTCGACACCGATGTTGACCAGCAGCCCCCCCTTGACCACGGCCTTGACTTTGCCGGTGACCGTGCCGCCCTCGTTGCAAATGGTGAGGATGCGATCCCAGTTTTGCTTGAATTCGGCTTTTTCCTTGGAGAGGACAACCATGCCGTCCTTGTCCTCCAGTTTTTCGATCAGGACATTGACCTCGTCGCCGACTTTGACGGCTTTGATGTCTTGAAACTCATTGGCGGGGATGACTCCCTCGCTCTTGTAACCGATATCGATCAGGACCTCTTTGGGGCGGACTTCAATGACGGTTCCTTTGACGATTTCGCCGGCTGCGAAGCCCATTGCGCTTTGCTTCAGGGCTTCTTCCATCGTTAGCATAATGATCTGTGATTAACCGCGGGAGGCTTGGTCGGGGCAAAAACGACTTGTGCCCGGCGAAGTCTCCATTGCCTAACGGACCAAACGTTGCCGTGGCAACGGAGGGTTAAAGGTTAGGTTACTCGTTGACTGTTTTTTCTCAGCCGCATCGAACGTCCGCACACGCGGCGTTCCGGCGCCAGTAAACATAAGCGGAAGGCAGCGTCATTCAAGCCAATTTTCCAGAAATCTTTTCCACCCAAACGCTCGCGCCGAGGACCCGGCGAAAACACAAAAAAGCGGCCGGTTTCCCGACGAAACCGGCCGCCCGTAAATACTGCGCTGAGGAACTATCTGGATTTGTTAGATCGTCCATGGGCAGCCGGTCAATCGGGCTGCCGGGGCGGGACGATTACTTGCTCTCTTTCTTGGGATTACACTTCTCGCAAACTTTGCCTTCCTTGGCGGCTTTTACGCAGCACTTGTGTTCACAAGCTTTGCCTTCCTTCTTGGCTTTCTCGCAGCACGTTTCGGCGCTTGCAATGCTCAAGCTCGCAAACAACGCCATGGCGCAGGCAATGGCGGTCAGTGACTTAACGGACTTCATTCTTTTCCTTTCTTGGCCGGTCGATTCCTCGACCGAAGCCTCGGTTTACCTGGGCTCCATGAATGGTCGAGGCGACTCAGCCTGGACTTCATAAAACCCTAATTACCGGCGGACTATAGCCTTGGCTCCGGGTTTGACAACAACCATTTGGCCGCCACTCCCGGGGCCGCCGGGCTATTCCCTGCTGCTTCTCCAGCCCGCAGACAGCCCGCTGGTAACGGCCTATTTGAAGCAAAAGTTGACCGGCGTATTCATTCGCGCTAAAACCCCCTTCCCGATGCCTTTGATCACCGGAAGCAAGACCAAACCGGCCTACGACGTTATTGTTGTCGGCTCCGGGGCGGCCGGTGGTATTTCGGCATACGTTTTGGCGATGGAAGGCGCAAAAGTCCTTGTGCTGGAAGCAGGTAGAGAATATAATCCCATCCGGGAGACTCCGATGTTCCAAACGCCGGACAAGGCGCCATTGCGCGCGTTCCCTACTCCCGACAAGCCGTTCGGGTTCTTCGACGCCACGGTCGATGGTGGGTGGAAAGTGCCTAATGAACCTTACCGGGTGCGGACGTTCCCTAAAGACGACGGGAAATGGCACAACGGGGGCGACGAGGACAAAAACTTCATGTGGTGGCGCCCGCGTATGCTCGGTGGCCGCACCAATCACTGGGGGCGCATCTCCCTGCGAATGGGTCCGTATGATTTCAAACCCCGCAGCCGGGATGGTTCGGGGATCGATTGGCCGATCGATTACAAAAATTTGGCTCCCTATTATGATAAAACCGAGGCGTTGATCGGCGTTTACGGAACAAATGAAGGCTTGGAGAACACGCCGGATTCCTCGCCCGGCATTCTGCTTCCGCCGCCCAAGCCCCGCGCCTACGAGTTGCTCACCAAAAAGCATTGCGCGAAACTCCGGATACCGGTCATTCCGTCCCACCTGGCCATCCTCACTCGCCGCCTGGATCATCAAAAATTGCCCGGCCTGCTTCACCCGGGAAATGAACTCGCCGCTCGAATCCTGCCCGATCATGTCAAGACGCGGCTGGCCTGTTTCTGGGCCACCGATTGCGGGCGCGGCTGCTCGATCAAGGCCAATTTTCAGTCCACCACTGTCCTGCTCCCGCCGGCGGTCATGACCGGCAATCTGGATATCATCACCAACGCCATGGTTCGCGAAGTCACCCTCGACAAAACGGGCAAAGCCACCGGCGTGCATTACATCGACAAGGACTCGGGCAAGGAAGAGCATGCCGCGGCCCGAGTCGTTGTCCTCGCCGCCAGTGGTTGCGAGTCCGCGCGCATCCTGCTCAACTCGAAAAGCAATCTCTTCCCCGACGGCCTGGCCAACCGCAGCGGTAAGGTGGGACGTTACCTCATGGACACCGTCGGCGCGAACGTCGTCGGCCAAATTCCCGCCCTCGAAAACGTCCCGCCCCACAATGAGGATGGAGCTTCCGCCATGCACCTCTACATGCCCTGGTGGCTCTACCAGGAACAAAAGGCTGGCCGGCTCGATTTCGCCCGCGGCTACCACATCGAGTTTGACGGCGGCCGGCGGATGCCCGAGGGCCGGATGTTCGACGGACTCGAAGCGTTGACTGGCGGGGCCTACGGCACACGATTTAAGGAAGAATGCCGCCGTTATTACGGCTCGTTCATTTCCTTCTCCGGACGCGGCGAGATGATCCCGAACGAGGATTGCTACTGCGAAGTCGATCCGGACGCGAAGGACGCATGGGGCATTCCCGTCCTGCGTTTCCACTGGAAATGGTCGGACCACGAGATCAAGCAGGCGGGTCACATGCACACAACCTTTGCGGAAATTATCGACGCGATGGGTGGCAAACCGGCCACGCCGATTGAAACCGCCGGCGCCAAGGCCATCTACAAGCCCGGCCAGATCATTCACGAAGTCGGCACGACCTGCATGGGTTTCAACAAGGAAACTTCCGTGCTCAACTCCTATTGCCAGGCTTGGGACGTGAAAAACCTCTTCGTCACCGACGGCGGCCCCTTCGTCTCGAACGCCGACAAAAATCCCACTCTGACCATCATGGCGCTGGCCTGGCGCTCGTGTGACTACCTCCTGGCCGAGCTGAAGAAGGGAAACATTTGAATCTTGAATTCTCGTTGCTCCACTCCTGATCAGCGAGGACCGACAGCTTTTGAACGATGAACTTCGAACGTCATCGCATCGACCGGCGCGAAGCATTGAAGTGGGTCGCCGCCAGCCTGGCCCTCTTTCCGACACTCGATTGGAAATCATTTGGTGCTCCGGCCCGCGGCGCCAGGTCGCTCACGGACCTGGACTTGCTCAAGTCGTACAAGCCCGGCGAGCTCTGGCCGCGAACGTTTACGCCGGAAGAACTCCGAACCGTCACCGCCCTGTGCGACCTCATTATCCCAGCCGACGATCACTCCCCGAGCGCCAGCGAAGTGGGGGTGCCGGACTTCCTCGACGAATGGGTCAGCGCTCCTTACCCCACCCAGCAGGCCGACAAAATCCAGATCCGTGACGGGCTTGCCTGGCTCAACGCCGAATCCCAAAAGCGGTTCGGGAAGAATTTCGCTGAGCTTGCCAAACCGCAACAGACCGCCATCGGCGACGACATCTGCTTCGTTCCAAAAGCTCAGCCCGGCCACAAGGCAGCCGCCGAGTTCTTTGCTAAAGTCCGCGACTTGACCGCCAGTGGGTTCTACACGACCAACGAAGGAATGAAGGACCTCAAATACATCGGCAACGTCCCGCTCACCGCTTTCAAAGGCCCGCCGCCGGAGGTCCTCGCCTACCTGAAGCTCGGCTGAAGTCGCCCTGACGGCAACGCCGGAGGCTGCGAGGGTGTGGACACGGCGCGGGAATTGCGACGATGTCCGCCCGACGGGCGCCTCGTTGTGGATCTCAGACGTTTAGCGTGCAACCGCGGTGTTCGTGACCCCTTATCGACCCCATGCTCCAGATTGTGAAAAAATTCACAAATTCCCTTGCCTCGCTTTCCCGTGGCGATTAGCTTTCTTCCGTTGCGGGCGGCCAACTTGTCGCGACTGATGGAAACCAAGACTGAATTTGGCTACAACTCAAAGATCGAAGGTGAGGTCGTCGTCACCCGCGTCGATGCGGCGCTGAATTGGTTTCGCAAGAATTCCCTCTGGCCCATGCCGATGGGGCTGGCGTGCTGCGCGATCGAACTGATGGCGGCGGGCGCCAGCCGTTTCGATATTTCCCGCTTCGGTTCCGAAGTCATGCGCTTTTCCCCGCGCCAGTCCGACGTGATGATCGTGGCCGGCACGGTGACGTACAAAATGGCCCTCGCCGTCCGCCGCATTTACGATCAGATGGCCGAGCCGAAGTGGGTCATCGCCATGGGCGCCTGCGCTTCGACTGGCGGCATGTATCGAAGCTACGCCGTCCTGCAGGGGGTGGACCACATCATCCCGGTGGACGTTTATGTGGCGGGATGCCCGCCGCGACCCGAGGCCCTGCTCGACGCGCTCATCAAGCTCCAAAAGAAGGTTTCCCGGCAGCCGGTGATCAAAGCACTGACGGTCGCGTCGCTACTCGCCAAACCGTCAATGGAAGCTCCTCCTGAAAAAGCGGAGGTCGCGTGATCCATTCCTTCTTGCATTTGGGATTTCAACTCTAAAGTCCATTTCATGACCGCCCTCGAACTCGGCCAAAAACTCAAAGCGCAATTCGGCGATCTCCTCTCCGCGCCGGCCGAATTTCGCGGCGAAGTCACGCTCCGGCTGGCGGAAGCTGAGCAGATCACGCCGGTCTGCGCGTGGGCTAAAAAGGAACTTGGCTTCGACTACCTCGTGGACATTAGCAGTGTCGATAATTACGGGACCGACCCGCGCTGGACGGTGGTCTATGAGCTTTACGGCTACGCTCACCACTGCCACCTGCGACTCAAGACTAATGTGAGCGAAGAAAAGTCCGAGTTGCCCACCGTAACGACGGTCTGGCGCACCGCCAATTGGCACGAGCGGGAGATTTATGACATGATGGGCATCCGGTTTCGCGGGCATCCGGATTTGCGGCGTATCCTGATGTGGGAGGGCTATCCTTATTTTCCGCTGCGCAAAGATTTCCCGCTCGCCGGCAAGGCGAGCGAGATGCCCGACGTCGCCTTCACCCACTCCGCCCCCTTGGACGGCGGGCCGTTCGTGACCGTTTCCGGTGGCAAGGATGCGATCGCCCGCGAGCCGCGCGTGCGGATTCCGGAGACCGATTCGATCGCGACCAACGCGCGCCTGGAAAGGCGACGCGACGTCCGCGCAGCCCATGCGCCCGACCACGGGCCGCCTCCCCGGACGCCGGTATGAGGCAATCCCTGAAACTGCGCTGGGGCAAACGGCGCGGACACATCGAGGTCTCCGCCCATAATCGACATGACGAGCATTCAAGACATCGAATTTAAAGATCCGCCGGCGCGCCTCGCCGAGGCCGTTGCCCTGCCCAACGAGCCGACCGCGACGCCCGCCACGAGCGATTTGCCCGACCTTCCGGGTGAAAAGATGGTCCTGAACATGGGGCCGTCCCACCCATCAACTCACGGGGTGCTGCGCATCGTCCTCGAACTCGACGGCGAGATTATCACCCAGGCGACGCCCGATGTCGGCTACCTGCACCGCGGCGACGAAAAGATCGCCGAAAACATGACCTACACCCAGTTCATCCCGTACACGGACCGGCTGGATTACCTCGCCCCGCTCGCCAACAACGTCGCCTACGCGCTGGCAGTCGAGAAGCTGATGGGCATCGACCAGCAGCTCCCACCGCGCTGCCAATACATCCGCGTCATCTGTTGCGAATTGGCCCGCATCTCCGCGCACCTGCTTGGCCTGGGCGCCTTTGCGATGGACGTCGGCGCGTTGTCGGTCTTTCTCTTTACGTTCACCGAACGGGAAAAGATTTATAACTTGATCGAGGCCTTGACCGGGGCGCGGTTCACGACCACTTACACGCGCATTGGCGGGCTGGCGCGCGATTTGCCGCCTGGATGGGTGGACCAGTGCCGCCGGTTTATCAGCGAGGTCGTCGTGAATTTCGACGAATCGGAAAAGCTTCTGACCCGCAACCGCATTTTTGTGGATCGCACGCGTGACGTCGGGGTCATTTCGCGGGAAACCGCCATCGACTACGGCCTCACGGGGCCAAACCTGCGGGGGACCGGCGTGGATTATGACCTGCGCAAAGCCCACCCCTATCTCGTCTATGACCAACTTCAGTTCGACGTGCCCGTCGGCTCGGTGGGCGATTGCTACGACCGCTACCTCGTCCGTATGGAAGAGATGCGCCAGAGCGTGCGCGTGCTGCACCAGTGTCTGGACCACTTGCCGGGCGGTCCGGACAACCAGGCCGGCGAGCCGATCAACATCCCCAATGGCAAAACCGTGCTGCCGCCCAAACACAAGGTCCTCACGAGCATGGAGGAGTTGATCCACCAGTTCATGCTGGTGACCCAGGGCGTAAACGCGCCGCCGGGCGAGATTTATTTCGGCGCGGAAAATCCGAAGGGCGAGCTGGGTTTCTACATCCACAGCCGCGGCGGCGGCACTCCGCACCGCTTGAAAATCCGCGCGCCGTCGTTTGTGAACCTGAGCATCCTGCCGGCGCTGTTGCCCGGCCACATGATCAGCGACGTCGTGGCCATTCTCGGCTCCCTCGATTTCGTAATGGGCGAGTGTGACCGTTAGCCACAAATGCAGATGCCCAATCACCCGCAAATTTTGCATGTCGCTAACCGAAGGGCTTGGCCATGAGTTTCAGTGTTCCCGCACGGCTTGAGGCCGAGATCGACGAGATTATCACGCACTACCCGGTCAAGCGGAGCGCGTCGCTGATGCTGCTGCACGCCTTGCAGGAGCACTTCGGCTGGTTGTCGAAGGAAGCCATCGAGTGGACGGCCCGGAAGCTCGAGCTAAGCCCAATCAACATTTATGAGTTGGTCACGTTCTACCCGATGTTCCGGCAGGAGCCGGTGGGCCGGTACGTCATCAAAGTCTGCCGCACGTTGAGCTGCGCTCTGGGCGGTTCGCGCGCGCTGCATCGGCACTTCTGCGAGAAACTCGGCCTGGATTCGCGAGCGCACGGCCTGCAAACGACGCCGGACGGCCAGTTCTCCCTCGAGTTCGTCGAATGCCTCGCGAGCTGCGGCACCGCCCCCGTGATGATGTGCAACGAAGGTTTTTATGAAGGAGTCTCGCACGCCCACGCGGAGGAGATTCTCGCCAGATGCAGATGAAAGCCGGCGCCGCGCGATCCAACCCACCAAACCATGCTGAAAGACTGGCCAAAGGTTTACCGAAAGCTGCGCGGCATGCGCGGTCTAAGCGTCGAGGAGAAGGTGCTGCTCGCGCAAGGCCTGGCCGCCACGCCAGACGAGCGGTGGCGGATGCACGATCAGTTTCTCCGATCATTCGGCTTATACAGTCACTGGGAGAGGAAAAAATTAGGTTTCAAATTGTAGGCATGGCCGCCGCCATTCTCCAAGGCGTCGTAATGACAACGTTGGATACAGATATCTGGGTTGAACTGCCGGAGCGACAATACATCCGGTTGCTGAACTTGTGCGCCAAGCAGGGCGCAACCGCGCTTTCGCCGACAGTCTATGTGCTGGCGGACGGCCGCGTCGTGAACTTCCTCTTTCGCGTGGACGGAATCCGGAGTTTCGCCGCGGAATATCCGAATGCCCTCTCCGCCCGCCTCGAAGGCGAGGCAGTCAAAGTGCTGCCGTTGGAGCGGATTATGAAGAGCAAAAAGGCGGTCTTGCGGGACAAGGACCGACTGCATATCCTGCAGATCGAGAGGTTCCTCAAAGGGCGGAAAAAGTGGAAGGGGCGGAAATGATTTGGCTGCCCGACATGGATTTGAACCATGACAAACAGATCCAGAGTCTGCTGTGCTACCGTTACACCATCGGGCAAACTGGCGCGGGGGACAACCTAACGAGCGCGCACCTGGAGTCAAGCCGCCACTCACCAGCCCCGCGGAGCGCGTGCAAGTCAGCTTTGGTTCAGCCCCGACGGGGCTGCGGATACCGGCCCAGGGTTGACGCGCCGCGGCTGCACAGGGTCAACGGTGAGGGAGCCGCGTCAACCCCAACGGGGTTGCGTCAGGACCAACGATGGCGGTCACAGCCCCGAAGTGAAATTCTCGACCGCCCCGTCGGGGCAGCAGGCTGATATGACGCAAGAATATCGCCTCATTCTCAAATACGCCGATGCGCCCGGTTACGCACCGGACATCGAGTGCTACTTGCGCCATGGGGGCTACGAAGCATTGAAGAAGGCGCTGAGCCTGCCGGCCAGGACGTTGCCCGACGGCAGGACGGTGGGCGCGCCGGAACAACTCCGCGAAGAAGTCAAAGTATCCGGTCTGCGCGGACGCGGCGGCGCGGGCTTTTCGTGCGGACTCAAATGGTCGTTCGTGGACCGCAAGAGCGGCAAACCGATTTACCTGATCTGCAACGCCGACGAATCCGAGCCGGGCACGTTCAAGGACCGCCAGATCATTCACAAAGACCCGCACCAGCTCCTGGAGGGAATGATTCTCTCCTGCTTCGCCAACGACGTGCATCTCGCATATATCTACATCCGCGGCGAATTTCCCGAAGGCGCGCGCATTCTGAGCCGGGCGCTCCAGGAAGCCCGCGCGCGGCATTTCCTCGGCAAAAACATTTTGGGCAGCGGCTACGATCTCGAAATCCACCTTCATCGCGGCGCGGGCGCTTACATCTGCGGCGAGGAAACCGGCCTGATCGAATCCCTCGAAGGCAAGCGCCCTTATCCGCGCATCAAGCCGCCCTACTTCCCGGCGGTGCTCGGGCTTTACATGTGTCCGACCATCGTCAATAACGTCGAGACGCTTTGCGCCGTAAAGCATATCGCGCAGATGGGCGGCGCGGCCTACGCGAAGCTCGGCACGCCGAACAACACCGGCACCCGCATCGTCAGCCTCAGCGGCCACGTTCGCCGGCCCGGTTATTACGAAATCGAAGTCGGCAAAGCGACCATCGGCCAGATCATCTATGACCCCGCCTTCGGCAACGGCCTGCGCGACCCGGCGCCGGGCGGGCCGCCCCGCAAGCTCAAAGCCGTGATCCCGGGTGGCTCCTCGGCGAAAGTCTTCAAGGCCGGCGAAAAATTTAAGCTTAAGAGAAAATCCCCCGACGGCCGGGAAATCGAGCAGGAGGTGGACATGCTGGATTTGCCGTACGACTTCGATTCGCTGGTCGCCGCCGGCTCGATGTCCGGCTCCAGCGCCATCATCGTCATGGACGACTCAACCGATATCGTCGAGGCCCTGGCCAACATCAGCGAGTTCTACGCCCACGAAAGCTGCGGCCAGTGCACCCCCTGCCGCGAAGGATCCCTCTGGATGGCCAAGGTGCTCGATCGGCTCACCCACGGCCAGGGTCGCCGGCAGGATGCCGATCACCTCATCAAAATCGCCGACAACATTCCCGGTGGCCGGACCATCTGCGCCTTTGGCGAAGCCTGCTCCTGGCCGGTGCAAAGCTTCGTCGGCAAGTTCAAGGACGAATTCATCGCGAGGGGCGCGGCGGACGAAGCCCTGCGCGCAAGCGGTGGCGTTGGGGCAACCAGCGGATCAAAAATCCCGGTGAATGCGCAGGCATGAAATCGACAACTCTACGCTCTGTGAGAATCTCGTATCGGTCGGGAAGAAGCCCGTTGAATTCAAACGGCCGCTCGAGCCTGAGACCAGGGGCATCGTCCGGCGTTGGATTAAACGGGCCGGGAATTTTGAACCGTCCATGAGCCTGGTCGCCGCGTCTAAACCCGCCACCGCTGGTCCCACGGCGGCCGAAACCTTCACCGTGAGAGTGGATGGCAAGAGCGCGTCCGTGCCCAAAACCATGCCGGACCCCATCACGGGCAGGCCGATTCCCACTACGATGATCCAGGCCTGCGCGATCGCCAAGGTCGATGTGCCGCATTATTGCTATCACCCAAAACTTCCGGTCGCCGGCAATTGCCGCATGTGCCTGGTCGAGTTCGGCACACCCGCGATCGGGCCGGATCGCAGGCCGGTGATGAATCCCGACGGCGCGCCGAAGATCATCAAGTCGCCGCGTCCCGCCATTGCCTGCGCCACGCCGATCGCGCCGGGCATGGAGATTTACACGGCGACGCCGGCAGTAAAACAGATGCGCGAAGGGGTGTTGGAATTCCTGCTCATCAATCATCCGCTCGATTGCCCCATCTGCGACCAGGCCGGCGAGTGCAAATTGCAGGAATACTCGGTCGAGTACGGCCAGGCGCAGAGCCGTTTCGTCGAGACGAAAGTGCACAAGCCCAAGACGGTGGATCTCGGCCCGCGCATCGTGCTGGATGCGGAGCGGTGCATCCTCTGCACCCGCTGCATCCGCTTCACCCGCGACCTGGCAGGCGACGACGCGCTCGGCATCGTCGATCGCGGCAGCTATAGCACGCTCGCCCCGTATCCCGGCCACCGCTTCGACAACAACTACACCCTCAACACGGCGGACATCTGCCCCGTCGGCGCGCTGACCTCGAAGGATTTTCGTTTCCAGATGCGCGTCTGGTTTTTGAAAGAGACCCCGAGCCTCTGCGCGAGCTGCGGCACCGGCTGCAACATCGTCATCGGGTCGCGCGAAGAGAGAATTTACCGCTTCGAGCCGCGCGAGAACGACGCGGTGAACTCCTGCTGGATGTGCGACGCCGGCCGCTTGAATTACAAATGGATTGGCCGCGAAGACCGGCTACTCAAATGCCGGATGCGGAGCGCGGAGGGCGCGATGGCCGACACTACGTGGCCGCGGGTGTTGAAGGAAATCTCCGCCAAGTTGAAGCAGGCTCCGGCTGGCTCGGTCGCCATCATCGCTTCGGCCCGGCAGACCAACGAAGAACTTTTCCTGCTCAAGAAACTCGCGGCGAAGTTCGACGCTTTGACCGATTCCGTGCCGCGCCTCGGCGAAGGCGACAAGCTCCTCGTCGATGCGGACAAAAATCCGAACAGCAACGGAGCGAAGCTCATCGGCCTCGCCCCCGCGCAGTTGGGCGCAAGCCTGCTGGCGATTGCGGACGCCATCCGGCGAGCCAACGTCCGAACGCTGATTGTCTTCGGCGAGGATGTGACGCGGCACGGGATCGGCCCGGACTTGCTCGGCCAACTAGAAACGCTCATTGTCAGCGACATTTTGCCGAACGAGACGACCGAACTGGCGCACTACCTGTTGCCGGGCTGCGCCCATGCGGAAAAGCGCGGCAGCTTCACCAATGTCAAGGGCCGTGTGCAGCGCTTTTTGAAAGCGGTCGAACCTCCGGGCGAGGCCCGACCCGAGTGGGAGTTTTTGCACGAGCTGGTCTATGACGTCACTGGCCAGAACGGTTACGTCACCATCGAAGGCTTGTTCAATCTCATGGCGAAAGAGGTCCCGGCTTTCAAAGGTTTAACGTGGACGAGCCTCGGTGACTTAGGCAAAAGTGTTTCTTTAGCATAGGCAGTGAAATCGCACTTACAGATTCGCGCGGAAACCCTCGCCCAGGATTTTAAGAAAACGGGACGTAAGCCCGTCGTTATAGAATTCGCTGGCACGCCGAAAGCAGGAAAAACCACAACCTTATCCGCCGTGCAAGCTTTCTTGAAAAGATGCGGTTTCAAGGTAGAGATTGTAGTAGAAAGAGCTTCTGTTTGTCCTATCCGGGATAAAAAGCATTCAAATTTCAACATTTGGACGGCTTGTACCACTTTGGCCCACATTTTGGAAAAGACACAAGTACCACCTCGTCCTGATGACCCCGAAATTCTCATCCTAGATCGTGGATTGTTCGACTCAATTGCATGGTTAGAAATGATGGAACGTTTGGCGCGTATTCGACGAGAAGATAGAGAGATTGCCGAACGCTTCCTCCTTTTGCCGGACTGGCGAAAGCGCATTTCAGGTGTTGTAGTGATGCTCGCTTCTGCTATGGATGCGATGCAGCGTGAGCAAGGGGATTTACCTGTCGAAGGCGCAACCGGTTCAATCATGAATGAAGCCGTGCTTGAACAATTTAGGACTAATACGCGTGCCGCGTGCAGTCGGCTGGCGAACCAGTTTAGGATTTTTGAAGTGAACACGTCGCTTCCGGGGTCTGATCGGAAAAAGACCGCCGAAAAAGTGGCTGAAATCGTCCTTGATTTGATTTCGGAACAACTTGAGGAAGAAATACTTTGTTTGAACAGAACGGAAGTTCAAAAAGCGCTTGGCGGAAAAACGTCGATTACAGGCTCAAAAACCAGCGAATTGGTCAATTTGTTTGTGACAAAAGGCACTTATGTGCCTCGGGCGAAAGCCGAAGCTTCTTCGGAATTGTTGCAAGCATTACCAGTCGTCGTAGTTCGAACAAGAAGTGGCCAAGTGCTTCTTTTGCGGCGACGTGAGAAACAGGCAGAAAACCCGCTTCATCAGCGTGTCGTTATCTGGGCCGGAGGTCATGTGCGCCGCGAGGACTCGGCCAACGGACCATCGGTTATGCAAGCAGCAATCCGAGAGCTGCACGAAGAACTCCGCTTAAGCCTCGACGCGAAATCCCTCAAGTTATTGGGGGCTATTCACATTGATCTCGGTGGTTCAATTTCCAAACACGTTGCTATTGTTTATGAATGGCGGCCTGAAACAGATGATGTCGTTGTAGTGTTGAGTAACGCAGAGTTTTATGAAAGACGTGGAACATCTCTTAGTGGCAAATTTGTAAGCATTGAGGAACTGCGCGCGGGTTGGAAAACATTTTCAGAACAATCCGAGCCCTGGTCCGAGCAAATCATTCGTGACATGCTCGGCGAGGGTGACCGACTGGCAGAAATGAAGCTGCTGTAAAACATGGGCTGGAACTTCGTCATCTTTGCGTTGATTAAAATCGTCTGCGTCGTCGCGGCGTTGCTGACGATGTTCGCCTACGCGGCGTTGTTGGAGCGCCGGGTATGTGCCTTCATTCAAGACCGGATTGGACCCAACCGCGTCGGGCCGTGGGGCTTGCTGCAACCGGTGGCGGACGGCGTCAAGCTGCTGCTCAAGGAGGACTTCACTCCCGCGCACGTCCGCAAGGCTTTTTTTTGGCTCGCGCCGGCCGTCGCCCTTATTCCGGCGATGCTGGTGGTGGCCGTGATCCCATTCGGTTCGAATCTCGGCCGCCAGAAGATGGTCATCGCCGACCTGAACGTGGGGATCCTCTTCACCTTCGGGATCGTGTCGCTGGGGGTGTATGGCATTGTCCTGGCCGGCTACGCGAGCAACTCGAAATACCCGTTCCTCGGCGGCATCCGCTCGAGCGCGCAAATGATCTCGTATGAGATCGCGATGGGGCTCTCGGTGGTCCCGGTCTTCATGCTCATTGGCGATCTCAACCTCAGCCAGGTCATCGAACACCAGGCCCGGCATGGCTGGATGATTTTTTACGCGCCGGTATCGTTCACGATTTTTCTCATTGCCGCCTTCGCGGAAACCAACCGGCTGCCGTTCGACATGCCGGAGTCGGAACAGGAACTGATCGGCGGCTACAACACCGAGTACAGTTCCATGCGCTTCGCACTGTTCTACATGGCTGAATACATCAACATGCTGGCGTCATCGGCGATGATGGTGACGCTATTCTTCGGTGGCTGGACGTTCCCGGGCATTAGCGAACCGGCCAGCTCGATGGGCGCCGGGCTGCTCCACATCGGCGTGTTCATGGCGAAGATGCTCATTTTCATGGGGGTCTTCATTTGGGTGCGTTGGATGCTGCCGCGCTTCCGCTACGACCAATTGATGGACTTGGGCTGGCGCCGCTTCCTGCCGCTGGCGCTGGCGAACATTGTATTCACGGCCGTGGTGTTGTGGGCCAGGAGTTGAAATGAAATCCGAGGCCCAAATGCGATCGCCGCCCTGGCAGCGCTGGACTGGCGTGCCGAACTGCCTGGCTGGGGCGTTGCTGCCAACACCGGCGCGAGCTGAAGCAAAAATCCCGACATGATCGTTAAACGCCAAGCGCTGAATTTCCGGGAACGGCTTTATCTGCCGGCCATTCTGGGCGGGTTCAAAGTTACCGTGCGGCATTTCATCAATACCGTTTTCAAGCGGAAGGCGGTGACGATGCAATATCCCGAAGAGAAATGGAGCGTGCCGGAAGGCTATCGCGGGGCGCCGTACCTCGTGCGGGACCAGGAAGGGCGCACCAAATGCGTCTCGTGCCAGCTCTGTGAATTCGTTTGCCCGCCCAAGGCCATCCGCATCACTCCGCCCGGGCCTGAACCCGATCCCGCCACCGGCAACGTCGAGAAGCTGCCGAAGGAATTTGAGATTAACATGCTGCGCTGCATCTTCTGCGGTTATTGCCAGGAGGTCTGTCCGGAAGAAGCAATTTTCCTGCTGAAGGATTATTCGCTCACCGGGACGAGCCGCGAGGAGATGATCTATAACAAGGAAAAATTGCTGGCGCTGGGAGGAGTTCACCAGGACCAAATCCAGAAGTGGAAGCAAAAGGCCCGCGAGGCCGAGGCGCAGGGGGTCCACTAAGACCGGGCATGCAGGCCATTTTCTTCATCCTATTCGCCTTCCTGACGCTGCTTTGCGGTTTGTTGGTCGTGGCCAATCCGTTCAGCCGGAACCCGGTCACCAGCGCCATGTTTCTCGTGTTGACGATTGTCTCGCTGGCGGGGCTGTTCGTGCTGCTCGACGCCTTTTTTCTGGGGATCGTGCAAATCGTCGTCTATGCGGGGGCGGTCATGGTGCTGTTCCTGTTCGTCATCATGTTGCTGGACTTGCAGGCGGAGCAGCGGCGCAAGATGAAGAAAGCGATGGTCGCGCTGGGAGTGGTGTCGGCTGGCAGCCTGGTTTCGTTGTTTGTCAAAGTGATTTTTGACTGGAATCCGGGGGTGAATCTTCCGCCGGCGACCCTCATGGGCGAAACCATTCCGCTGGGCCAGGCCCTCTTCACGCAATACTTGCTCCCCTTCGAAATCGTCTCGGTGCTGCTGCTCGTGGCGATGGTGGGGGTGGTCCTGCTTAGCAAGAAGGGCTTAAAATGATGATTGGCCGCCCGAGGACGCAGGGAAGGCAGCGGTTCTTTTTCGCTGGGTCCCGGCGCGGCTGAACGACAATGCAAATCGGTCTCGAACATTATCTCGGGGTGAGCGCGCTGCTTTTCTGCCTGGGTCTGGCCGGCGTGATCGTGCGGCGCAACCTGCTCGTCATCTACATGGCGCTGGAGTTGATGCTCAACGCGGCCAACCTCGCGCTCGTCGCTTTCTCGCGCTTCAACAACAACCTCAACGGCCAGGTCATGGTCTTGTTCATCGTCACCGTGGCCGCGGCGGAAGTGGCGGTCGGACTGGCGCTCATCGTGGCGCTCTATCGCCAGCGGCAAAGCGCCCATGTCGAGGACCTCACCTCCCTGCGATTGTAAAGCGATCTCCCGATGGACTTGTTCGAGAACTTCCAGCCTCAGGACCTCGCGTGGATCATTCTGCTTTTGCCACTGGCCGCGGCGGTGGGCATCACCCTGTTCACGCAGCGCGACGGCAAGTTCAGCGCTCAACTCTCCATCAGCGCGGCGGTGTTCGCGTTCGTGATCAGCCTGGGCTTGTTCGTTCTCTTGCAGGAGTCGTTGCGGCTGACCAATCACGCTGATGCCGCCGCGTTCGAGTGGCTCAGCTTCGGCCCGGACCTCAAACTGGAGCTGGGGTTGCGGCTGGACCGGTTGAGTTTGTTGATGCTGCTCATCGTAACCGGCGTGGGTGGCGCGATTCATATTTATTCCTACGGCTACATGCGCGATGACCCCGGCGTGGCGCGCTACTTTGCCGGCCTGAGTCTGTTTACCTTTTCGATGCTCGGGATCGTGCTGGCGAACAATTTCGTGATGCTGTTCATCTTCTGGGAGCTGGTCGGCCTGTCGAGTTATCTGCTGATCGGCTTCTGGTATGAGCGCGCCTCCGCCGCCGATGCCTGCAAGAAGGCGTTCCTCACCAACCGCCTGGGTGATTTCGGATTCATCCTGGGGATTCTGATGATTTGGGGTGTCTCCGGACACGTCAACTTCCTGGAATTGGAAAGCTGGGTGGGAAAACATCCGGATGGTTTCGGCGCGCTGGCCTCGGTCGCCGGGCTGCTGATTTTCTGCGGCGCGATGGGCAAGTCGGCGCAATTCCCGCTGCACGTCTGGCTCCCGGACGCGATGGAAGGGCCGACGCCGGTCAGCGCGTTGATTCACGCGGCGACGATGGTGGCGGCGGGTGTTTATATGCTGTGCCGGGTGTTCTTTTTGTTCGGGGCGCACCAGGCGTGGCCGGAAGGGTGGACTTGGCTGCACGGCTGGACGGCGCTGGACTTCATCGCCTGGATTGGCGGATTCACCGCGTTGTTGGCGGCGCTGATCGCCGTCCAGCAAAATGACATCAAGCGCATCCTCGCCTACTCGACGCTCTCGCAACTGGGCTACATGGTGATGGCGGTCGGTCTGGCGGCGCCGGCGCCGGCGATGTATCACCTGGCCACCCACGCCTTCTTCAAGGCGCTGCTTTTCCTGGGCGCCGGCTCGGTGATTCTCGCGCTGCACCATGAGCAGAACATCTGGAACATGGGCGGGCTGAGCCGGAAGATGCCGGTTACGTTTTGGACGTTCCTCTGCGGGACCCTGGCGCTGTGCGGCGTGCCGCCCTTCAGTGGTTTTTTCAGCAAGGATGAAATTCTGGCGCAGGCGGCGCATCACAATGTCGGTTTGTTCCTGGTGTCGTCGGTCGTGGCCTTCCTGACCACGTTTTACATGTTTCGGCTGGTGCTCGTTGCCTTCGCCGGCCCGGCCCGCTCGCAATCGGCCGGCGCCGCCCACGAATCGGCCCGGGTGATGACCTGGCCGCTGGTGGCGTTGGCGGCGGCGGCGCTGCTGGCCGGCTTCTGGGGCATCCGCTCCTTCGTGGCAAAACAATTTGACGCGGCCGCGACGGAGCAAGCCGGGTCCTGGTTCAACGAAATCCTTGCGCCGTTTAGCCACGCGCCCTTGGCGGCGATGACCGGTCTGGGAGCAATCGCTTTTGGCTTCTCGCTGGCCTGGGCGTTTTATGCGGGGGCGGAGCGGGACCCGTTGCCGGAAAAAATCGGCGCGCTCGCGCGGGCGATGCGGAACCGGTTTTACTTCGACGAAATCTACGAAGCGCTCATCGCCAGAACGCACGAGGCCCTCTCGCGGCTGGCGGACTGGTTTGACCGCTGGATTCTCGCCGGCCTGATTGTGCGCGGGGTCCATGGCACAACCGAACTGTTCGGCCGCGTCTTGCGCCTGGCGCAGACCGGCAGTTTGCAGACTTACGCCTTGCTGTTCGCGACTGGCGTGGCCGTGGTGCTTTACCTCGTTCTTCTGCGCTGAGCCATGCTTACCTGGATCGTTTGCCTGCCGTTGATGGCCGCGCTGTTGCTGGTCCTGATTCCCCGCAACTACCGGCCCGTTATCCGGGGCGTGGCGCTCCTGGCTACCCTGGCGACGCTCGCGCTGGCCACCCTCCTGTTCCTGAAATTCGACGCGGCGGCGGCAGGCCCCGGCGGATACAAGTTCGCGCGGCAGGTGCCGTGGGTGGAGTCGCTGGGCATCAGCTACCACGTGGGCGTGGATGGGATCAACCTGGGGTTGATTTTCATGGGGGCCATCGTCGCGTTTGCGGCGGCGTGCGTCTCCTGGGAAATCAAATCGCAAGAGAAGGAGTTTTACGTCCTGCTGCTGGTCATGACGGGCGGGATCCTGGGCGCGTTTGCCTCGCTCGATCTGTTCTTCTTCTACTTTTTCCACGAATTGGCGCTCGTGCCGACGTTTGTCATGATCGGCGTCTGGGGCCGGGGCGAGAACAAGAATTACGCGACCTTCAAAATCACCCTCTATCTGAGCTTCGGGGCGCTCCTGGCGCTGATCGGGCTGATTGCGCTCTACCTCCGGCTGCCGGCGGCCGCGCGCAGCTTCGACATCGTTACGCTTACGGAATACTTCCGAGCCAACCCGATGCCCGTGGCGGACCAACGTCTCATTTTCCCGATCTTGATGTTCGGTTTTGGGATTTTGGTCTCCCTCTGGCCGTTTCACACCTGGGCGCCGCTGGGCTACGCTTCAGCGCCAACCGCGACCGCGATGTTGCACGCGGGTGTCCTCAAAAAATTCGGTCTCTACGGGCTCCTCCGCATTGCCCTGCCTCTGATGCCGCAGGGGGCGAAGGAGTGGATCCCGGTGATGGCCGCGCTCTGCCTGGGCAACATTCTCTATTGCGGCTGGGTGGCGATGCGCCAACGCGATCTGAATCGGCTCATCGGCAACTCAAGTGTCGCCCATGTTGGCTTTTGCTTTCTGGGCATCGCCAGCCTGAACCTCATCGGCGTAACCGGCGCGGTGGTAGTGATGGTCGCGCACGGCCTGCTGGCGGCGCTGACTTTTGGTTTGAGCGGCTTCCTGGCGCAGCAGACCGGAACTCTTGACATGGATAAGATGGGCGGCTTGTTGCGCCGGCTGCCGTTCATCGGCACGGCCCTGGTGATGGCGATGCTGGCGGGCTGCGGGGTGCCGGGCTTTGCCAACTTCGCCGGCGAATTGCTGGTGCTCTTCGGAGCCTGGAGAGGCATGCCGTGGTTCGTTGTCCTTGCCGCGTGGGGCGGGTTGGTGGTCGGCGCCGTCTATATGCTGCGGGCGGTGCGCGACATCTTGCACGGTCCGTTGCCGGAACGATGGGCCGGGATCAAAGACGCCACTCTCTGGCGCAAAGTTCCGTTCGCGCTGTTGCTGGCGGCTTTGCTGGGGTTGGGTTGCTTCCCGCGTTTGCTGACGAACAAGATCAAGCCGAGCGCCGCCGCCATTCTGAAGATGACCACGAGCGGGCCCGGTTTGGCTCGCGAAGATCGGCAAGTCGATCTAGTTCTTAAGCCCAACGACCAGGTTTTGGCCGGCCAAACGAGCCGGTCCGGTCTCTAAACGGCCAATTCATGAACGCCTCGCTGACGATTTTGGAAATGGCGGTCCTGGTCCTCGGACTGGGCGTGTTACTACTCGACTTGTGGACGCCGCCCTCCCAGAAACGCCTCCTCGGCTATGGCGCGGCGCTGGGGCTTATCCTGATCTTCGCCTATAGCTTCACGTTCGACGGAGTCGCGCCACAATATGCCTTCGGCAAGACCTATGTGCTCGACGGGCTGTCGCTGTTCTTCAAACGATTCTTTCTCATCGCCGCGGTCATCGTCCTGATCATGGCGGTGGAATACGCCGAGCGGATCGAGACCGGGATTGCCGAGTTCTACAGCCTCGTCGTGTTCGCGCTGTTGGGAATGATGTTCGCGGCGTCGGCCAACGACTTCACGATGCTGTTCGTTTCCGTCGAACTGATCACGGTCACGTTTTACGTGCTGACCAGTTTTGAGCGGAGCCGTTCGCCATCGCTCGAAGCGGGGATCAAATATCTGATTCTGGGCGCGCTTTCCTCGGCGTTTTTAGTCTATGGGATCGCGCTGGTCTATGGCGCGAGCAACACGATGAGCTTCGGCGAACTGTCAACCCAGGGCGCCGGCCTGGCTGGGAAACCGATTTTCCGGCTGGGGTTGTTGCTGGTGGTGCTCGGGTTGGCATTCAAGATCGCCGCGTTTCCGTTGCAGATGTGGGCGCCGGATGTTTATCAGGGTTCCCCCGCGCCCGCCACCGCGTTTCTGGCGGTCGGCTCGAAGGCGGCGGGTTTTGTGCTGTTGCTGCGGTTGCTGTTGAGCGCCGTGCCCCACGAGATCACCGCGCAACTGGCGAAACTGCTGATGGTGATGTCGGGAGCCACGATTCTCTACGGCAGCTTGTGCGCGATTCCGCAGCGAAACTTCAAGCGGTTGCTTGGCTATTCGAGCATTGCCAACGCCGGGTACCTCTTGCTCGGCGTGGCCGCGTTGAGCCAGGCCGGTTCAATGGCCATCCTTTACTATCTCGGCGGTTACCTCTTTGCCGTGCTGGCGGCCTTCACCGTCGTCTGTGTCGTCATGCGCCAGGTGGACGGCGAAGAGATCAGCGCGCTGGCCGGATTGAACCAGCGCTCGCCATTGCTGGCCGCGACGCTGACGCTGGCGATGGTTTCGCTGGCGGGCGTGCCGCCGCTGGCCGGGTTTTTCGGAAAATTTCTCCTGCTCAAAGCCGCGGTGCAAGCCGGCCCGGCCTATTACTGGCTGGTCGCGGTGGCCATCGCCGGCATCGTGATCTCGATTTGGTATTACTTCGGGGTGATCCGGGCGATCTACTGGTCGCAGGCTCCGGCGGACCTTTCGCCCATCATCGTTCCCCATCCGCTGAAGATTCCTATCGGCGCCTGCATCGGCGGGATGCTCTACCTGGGCCTGTTTCCGAATAGCGTGGTCAAAATCGCCGATCAGGCAGTCAAGGTTTTCAAGTGAGCGCTGGCCGCGTCCCGCCGCCCTTTTGAGCGCCAGCGGATGGAGTCTGGATTGCCTTCCTGCGCCATGCTGCCGGTTGACAGGAATCTGAGTCTGCTGCCAAAATGTTCACGAAGCCGGAAGCCGTCGCGCCTCTAACTCGGTTGGCGGGCGATGCTGGCGTCCAAGAGTCCTGTCGGAGTTGCCGAATCAATCGGTTTGAACTTGCCTGCCCTTCCGGGCATCATCATGGCGAGACTATGCCAAATCCGACGACGGCTTCAGGAATCCCGGGCAATCACCGGCGCGGCGTCGTCGCTGATTTTCTGGGGGCGAAGATTCAGCCCGGCTCGCGTCTCTCGGTCACTTCGGCCGATTTTACTTTCTACACCTTTCATGTCCTCTGACCTCACCTTCATCACCAACGAATCGGGCAAGCACCTGCGCGACCGCTTCGGCGTCCTGCTCGGTGACGACACGCGGCTGTTCGACTGTCTCGTCGGCTACTTCTTCATCAGCGGCTTCCACAAGCTACATCCCGCGCTCACGAAGACGGAGAAGATTCGGATTCTTGTCGGCATCAAGACCGACCGGACTTCCTACGAATTGATCCAAACGGCGAAGGAGCAACAGGAGTTTATCTTGGAATCCCACGCCCAAGTCAGGGAGCGCGTGCCGGGTCAAATCTTGGGCGAACTCCAAGAATCCGGCGACAGTTCGGACATTGAAGATGGCGTCCGCAAGTTCGTGGAGTGGATCAAATCCGGCAAGTTGGAAGTCCGGGCTTATCCGTCGGAGCGGCTGCACGCCAAGCTCTACATCATGACGTTCCACGAGGGCGACCGCGAAAGGGGCCGCGTTATCACCGGTTCGAGCAACTTCACCGAAGCGGGCTTGCAGAACAATCTCGAATTCAACGTCGAGTTGAAGAACCGCTCTGATTACGAGTTCGCGCTCCTGAAATTCAACGAGCTTTGGGCCAAGTCCGTGGACGTGACCAAGGATTACGTCACGACCATCGAAGTCAAATCGCCCTTCGCTCAGTTCACGCCCTACGAACTCTACCTGAAGTTCCTCTACGAGTATTTCCGGCGCGAAATCAGTTTGCCCGATGAAATTGAGGACATCTATCTTCCCGAAGGTTTCAAAAAACTGAAATATCAGGAGGAGGCCGTGATGAACGCGCGCAAAGTTCTCGACGAATACGGCGGCGCGTTTCTTTCCGATGTCGTGGGCTTGGGCAAAACCTATATGTCGGCGTTGCTAGCCCGGCAGCTCAACGAACCTTGTCTCGTCATTGCGCCGCCCCACCTGCTCGACAAAAATAATCCCGGCTCCTGGGAGAATGTTTTCCGTGATTTCGGCGTACGCGGCTACCTCCCTGAGTCCATCGGGAAACTTGATGCGTTGCTCAAACGCGACCTCTCGAAATACAAAACTGTATTCATTGATGAGTCGCATCGTTTCCGCACAGAGGACACCCAAAGCTACGAATTGCTGGCCCAGATTTGTCGCGGCAAGCGCGTCGTTTTGGTCTCGGCTACGCCGCTGAACAACACGCCACAGGACATCTTGAGCCAGATCAAGCTCTTCCAGCCCGGCAGGAACAGCACCATCCCGAACGTCCGAAATCTGGAAGCCTTCTTCGGCGCGCTCCGCCGCAAACTCGAGGGGCTGGACCGGAAGAAAGACCGCGAACAGTATTTAATGACGGTTCAGGAAAACGCTCGCGCGACGCGCGAAAAAGTACTCAAATTCCTGATGATTCGCCGCACTCGCACGGAGATTGAGAAATATTACGGCGGAGATTTGAAAAAGCAGGGCTTGAAATTCCCCGAAGTCGAAAATCCCGAACCGCTCTTCTACAAGCTCAACACGACCGAGAACGAGATTTTCAACGAGACGATCCGTTTGTTGACCAACGATTTTAAATACGCCCGCTACAAGCCGCTTGAGTACTACGAAGGCGACCGCGCCGGGCAGGAGCTCCAGAGCCAGGTCAATCTCGCCAAGTTTATGAAAATCCTGGCGGTCAAACGCCTCGAGAGCAGTTTCACCGCGTTCCTGTCCACGCTCGGTCGCTTCATCCACACTTACGAGCGCGTCATTGCGGAGTTTCACAAGGGCCACGTCTTCATCAGCAAGAAACACATCGGCAAAGTCTTCGAGTTGCTCGAATCTGACAATCAAGAGGGAATCGAGTGGCTGTTGGAGGAGGACAAGGCAGAAAAACTTTCCGCCGAAGATTTCAGGCCGGAATTCATCGTCGATCTCGAAAGTGACTTGAAGATTCTCGAAGCCATTCGCAGCCATTGGAAAAGGATCACTCGCGATCCGAAGTGGGAATCATTCCGTGACATCCTCCAAAAGAAGCCGGTGCTCAAAAAAGGCAAGCCCATCATTTTCACCGAATCCAAAGAGACTGCCGGCTATCTCGCCGGAAAAATCCGGGACGAAGTCGAACCCAAAGTCCTGCTTTTCACCGGCCAGTCACGCAACAGCGTGCGTGAAGAGGTCATTCTCAATTTCGACGCCAAAGCCCATCGCCCCAAAGACGACTATCGCATCCTCGTCTCTACTGAAGTTCTGGCCGAAGGCGTAAACCTACACCGCTCCAATATCGTCATCAATTACGACATCCCGTGGAATCCCACGCGCCTCATTCAGCGCGTCGGGCGCGTTAACCGCGTGGACACGAAATTCGACAAGATTCACACTTACAACTTTTTTCCGACCGAGGAAGGCAATGACATCATCAAGCTCCGCGAAGCCGCCGAAGCGAAAATCCACGCTTTTATCGAAATGCTTGGCGCGGACGCGCGACTGCTCACTGACGGCGAGGAAATCAAGTCGCATGACTTGTTTTCCAAACTGAATTCCAAAAAGACCATCACCGGCGAAGATGAGAACGAGGAATCCGAACTCAAGTTCCTCACCGAAATCCGCACCGTCCGCGACAAACAGCCCGACCTTTTTGAGCGCATCAAACGCCTGCCGAAAAAAGCGCGTTCCACCCGCGTCTTGTCTGCCGATCGCGCCGTCCAAAACTATCCCGCGTTGCTCACCTACTTCCGTCAGGACAAGCTCGATAAGTTTTTCCTTTGTGCATCTGGCAATCAGCCGACTGCCGAGCTGGATTTCATGTCCGCCGCGAAAATCTTGCGGCCCGCCGACCGCGAGGAACCGCGCCAGTCCATTCCGGGCGAGTTTTACGATTTGCTCGACCGGAACAAGGCCTCGTTCTTATACGCCACCACTGCGGACGCCGAACAAGCGGAAGCCCTCCATCGCGGCAGCCCCAACGATGCCTACATGTTGAAACGGCTCAAGGCCAAGGAAGTTCGCCGCTGCCAGCAGTTCACCGAAGATGACGAAGAGTTCGTCGGCAAAATCATCCGGCTTTTGGAGGATGGTGCGCTGCCGAAACGCACGACCAAAAAAGTCGCCGCTGCGCTCAGGAAGGAAGTCCAGCCGCTCAAAGTCCTGGCCATCTTGCGGCGCGACATCGCGCAACAATTCTTCCAGGCCAGTGCCGCCGCGCACGCCGGCCAATCGCTCGCGCCGCGTGAGGTTATTCTCTCATCTTATTTATCGGATGGGACATGAAAAAGGAACTCCCTGCCAGATCCGCGCGGGTACCGTTAGAAAGGTGCATCCTGAGTGTTCGCGGTGAACGAGTCATTTTGGATGCGGACCTGGCGGGGTTATACGGGGTCACGACCAAAGTCCTGAACCAGGCGGTCAAACGCAACGCCGATCGATTTCCGGACGATTTCATGTTTCAACTCAGCATCGAGGAAGCGGCGGAGGTCCGGCGTTCAAGGTCACAATTTGTGACCTTAAAGATCGGACGAGGCCGCCACCGGAAGTATCTCCCGTTCGCCTTTACCGAGCATGGCGCCATGATGGCGGCGAACGTGCTGAAGAGCACGCGGGCCGCCCAAATGAGCGTCTTTGTTGTCCGCGCGTTCGTGAAAATGCGGTTGATCCTGGCGGATAGCCATGAACTGGCCCGCAAGCTCGCCGCGCTGGAGCAGGAACTCAAGGGCCGCCTGGATGTTCACGAAGCCGCTATCGTTGAATTCCTCCAGCGAATCATGAAGATCATCGACCCTCCGCCGGTCCCGGAAGAACCGGCCAAAGAGATGGGATTCCACATCAAGGAAGAGGCCGCTCCTTACCGGGTGAAAAGAAAACGGGGCCGATTATGAATCCCGAACAAGCGCGCACGACGATCGTAGAAACTTTCCGCCAGAAATTCGACGACGACCGCTTTCTCTATTTCATCCGCAACCTCGTCAACCATCTCGACGAATCCAAAAAACAGACTTGGACGCTGAAAAAGGCGGCTTTCGAGGACTATGTGAACCACTTCACGCGCCTCGGCACTTACAGCGACCCCGACGGGGAGAAGGTGGACGTGCTTGTCATCCATCTTCGCAAGGAAACCACTCTGGCGCGTGGCCGCGTGACACTTCGCAACTTCGTGGCCGATTACCTAGCCACTGGCCACGGCCAGGGCAAAGCCGCCGTGATGGCCGCATTTGTTTCCCCACGGGAAGAGGACTGGCGGTTTTCATTCGTCAAACTCGACTACACTTTTGAGAAAACTGAACTCGGTTTTGTCACCGAGCGCTCCCATCTCACACCGGCCCGGCGTTACAGCTACCTTGTCGGCAAAAACGAAAATTGCCACACCGCGCAAAAACAGTTCCTTGCCCTGCTCGAAACGCACGAGGTAAATCCCACCTTCGCCCAGCTTGAAGCTGCGTTCAGCGTCGAGAAAGTCACCCGCGAATTTTACGACCATTACAAAGATTTCTTCGAGCAGACCCGCGACGCCTTGGCCTCGTTTCTCGATGCCGCGCCGGCGATCAAAACCCACTTCGACGAGCGGGGCATTGAGTGTGACGACTTCGCCAAGAAATTGCTCGGCCAGATCGTCTTTCTTTATTTCCTGCAAAAGAAAGGCTGGTTCGGCGTCGAGCGCGGCAAGTCCTGGGGCAGCGGGCGCAAAGATTTTATTCGCCACTTGTTCAACAACCGCGCCGACTACGCCCACGTTCCCGGCCAGCGCAGACGTCCGGCCAATTTCTTCAACGACATTCTTGAACCGCTCTTTTACGAAGCCATCGCCGCACCACGCACGGACGAAGACCACTACTACTCGCGTTTCGATTGCAAAATCCCTTTTTTGAACGGCGGGCTGTTCGAGCCGCTTTACGGCTACAATTGGGTCGAGACGGAAATTTTGCTGCCCGACGCGCTTTTCGCCAACGACAACCCGAGCCAGGAAAAAGGCGAAACCGGCACGGGCATCCTTGACGTTTTCGACCGGTACAATTTCACCGTCAACGAGGCCGAGCCGCTGGAAAAGGAAGTGGCCGTTGACCCCGAAATGCTAGGCTTGGTGTTCGAGAACATGCTGCCCGAAAATGTCAGGCACTCCAGCGGCACTTACTACACCCCGCGCGTCATCGTCCATTATATGTGCCAGCAGGCGCTGCTGCATTACCTGACGGCCCGCGCCGCCGACATTCCCCAGGCCGATCTCGTGGTGTTTCTGCGGCTGGCGGAACGCTTCACCGGTTTTCAGGCCAGGGAGACCAAAAAACACGCCGACAAACGCCTGCCGGAAAGCATCCGGAAGAACGCGGCCCGACTCGACGAATTGCTCGCCACCATCACCGTCTGCGATCCGGCCATTGGTTCGGGCGCATTTCCCGTCGGCATGATGCACGAGATTGTCCGCGCCCGCATGGCTTTGGCCGCGGCTGAGGGGATGCCGGAACAAACTTTTTACCAGCTTAAACGCCACGCCATCCAGCACTCGCTTTACGGCGTGGACTTTGACCCTGGCGCGGTGGAAATCGCCAAGCTCCGGCTCTGGCTTTCGATGGTCGTGGACGAGGACAACATCAGCGACATCCAACCGCTGCCCAACCTCGACTACAAAATCATGCAGGGAAATTCCCTGCTCGAAGAATTCGACGGCGTGCGTTTGCTCGACGACAAACTCCTGCAATCGCCCGCCACTGCGCGCGAATCTGAAATCGCCGGCGTCAGGGCGCGCATCAGCCTGGCGTCCCAGGAATTTCTCCGCCTTCACGGTGAAGGCAAAAAAAGCGCCGCCGCCAAGCTTGCCACCGAACTGGACGTCAAGCGGCTCAAGAAAAGGCTCGCTGATCTTGTGCATCCCGACGAGGCCGGAACGGATGGCCAGGGCGAACTCAACCAGCAAACCAGTTGGGCCAACTTGAAACGGATTCAGGAACTGCATTCACAATTTTTCGACGAAGACTCACGCGCGGAAAAAGACAAACTGCGCCGGGAGTTGGACGCCCTGGAATGGAAATTCATGGAAGCCACGTTGCGCGAGCAGGGCCGCGAGGCGGCATTGGCCGACTTGAAACGCGCCAGCGCCGCGCACCGCAAACCGTTTTTCCTCTGGCGACTCCATTTTGGCGAGGTCTTCCAGCAGCGCGGCGGCTTCGATGTCGTCATTGCCAATCCGCCTTACGTCCGGCACGAGGAGATCAAGCAATTCAAGCCCGCGTTCAAGCGGACGTTTGAATGTTTCACCGGCACGGCCGACCTGTTTGTTTTTTTCTACGAACGCTCCGTGAAATTGTTGCGGGACGGCGGCGCGATGGCGCTCATCACGTCCAATAAATACTACCGCGCCGGATACGGCGAAAAGCTGCGCGGCTTTCTAGCGCGCGAACTCACGCTGCAACAACTCGTTGATTTTGGCGACGCGCCCGTGTTCGAGGCTATCGCCTACGCATCCATTCTCAACGGCGTGCGAACCGCGCCCACGCCCGATGCCAGCGTGCTTGGCTACACTTGGGAAAATGAAATGCCGTTCGACCGCATCGCGCAAGTCGTTCCCGAACGCGGGCAGAGAATCTTGCAAGCAGAATTGAAGGCACCCGGCTGGAGGCTGGAATCGCCCGCGGTGCTGCGCCTACTGGAAAAGCTCCGTAGAAACGGAAAAACACTTGGTGAATACGTAAACGGGCGGTGCTACTGGGGAATCAAGACAGGTCTCAACGAAGCGTTCGTTGTTGACCGTGCCACGCGTGACCGCCTCATCCACGAACACAAGTCGTCGTCGGAAGTTCTCAAGCCATTTTTGCGCGGACGCGACGTGAAACGGTGGCTGGTTCAATCGCAAGATCTTTGGCTCGTCTATGTGCCCTGGCATTTCCCGATGCATCTCGATTTAAGTATCGAGGGTGCCTCAACCAAAGCTGAAGTCGCGTTTAAGAAAGGGTACCCTGCCGTTTACGAACACCTAAGCAAATTCAAAAAGGAGCTTTCACAGCGAAATGCAGCGGAGACATGTATTCGTTACGAGTGGTATGCTTTGCAGCGCTGGGGAGCGGAGTATTGGCAAGAATTTGCGCAGTCCAAATTGGTTGTTCCAGCGATTTCAGGCGCGATGAATGCCGCCGTCGATCCCGAAGGGTTTTTCAGCAATAACAAGACAAGCATTTTCGTCTGCCAGGATACCTCTTACGTGGCTGCAGTCATCAATTCATCAGTTGCATTTTGGTTCACGCGACAAGTCTTCGCGACCAAGCAAGGTGGGTTTTACGATTTCGAGCCACGGTATTCTTCGCAATGGCCCATTCCCGCCGCGTCGCCGGAAAAGCAAAAGCCGGTGGAGCGATTGGTTGACCGCATCCTCGCAGCGAAGCAGCGAGACGCCCGTGCAGACGTGAGCGCGTTGGAGCGGGAGCTGGACGAGCTGGTGCATGCGCTCTACGGCCTGACACCGGAGGAAATCAAAATCGTGGAAGGCGCGACCAAATGAAAACTCTTTCGGCGATTCAGCGGCAGTTGGCGGCTGGGCAATTTGAATTCAGTCGTCACGCTTTCCGTCGGGTGGTGGAGCGCAATATCAGCGAACAGGAGATTCGTGAGGCGGGGGCGAAGGCCGAGGTGATCGAGAATTATCCCGAGGACAAGTATTCGCCGAGCGCCCTGCTCCTGGGTTTCACGGCGGCTGGACGGCCATAGCACTTTCAAGTATCGTTTGCCGATGCGTCGTCAGCGAAGATCATCACGATTTATGAACCTGATCCCAATGATTGGATTGATCACCGGAAACGGAGGTGACCATGTTTAAGTGCCACGTCTGCGGCGGCACGGCCGCGAAAAACGAGTTCGTGAGCGAAGTGTTCACGATTGACGACCGTCGTGTCCTGGTGGAACACATCCCCGCGCAAGTCTGCGAACGTTGCGGCGAAGCGGTGTTTTCGCGAGAAACGACTGAAAAGGTTCGCCGGCTCGTTCACGACGCGCCTCCTGCCCGGACTGTCCCCCTGGATGTCTTCGCACTGGCATGACCGCATCCTCGCGGCGAAGCAGCGGGACGCCAGGGCCGACGTAACGCGTTGGAGCGGGAGATAGACCAACAGGTTTACGCCCTCTACGGCCTGACGCCGGAGGAAATCAAAATCGTGGAGGAGAGCGCGAAATGAAATACGACCTGACACAACACGCGCGCGAGATGTTGGCGGAGCGCCAAATTCCGACCGAATGGATGGAGCGCGCGCTGGCCAATCCGGCGAGGGTCGATCCCAGCGCCGCTGACGCCACGTTGGAGAGCCGGCTGGCAAAGATTCCCGAGCACGGCGACCGGGTGTTGCGGGTGGTGGTGAACAAGACGGTTGTTCCGGAACGTGTTGTGAGGGTATATTTCGACCGCACGATGAAAGGCAAATTATGAGGCTGAAGGTTGACCGTGAAGCCGACGCGCTTTACTTGCGCCTGGACGATTCGAAAATTGTGGAGTCGGAGGAAGTGTCGCCCGGCGTGGTGCTGGACTTCAACGAGCAAAACCAAGTCGTCGGCATCGAGATGCTGAACCTCTCGAAGCGGGCCCCGCACTTGAATCCTCAAGCTCTGGAGTTTGTGACCGTTTGAGGAGAGCAGGAATGCAAATAACCTACGACCCAGCCGTGGACGTGCTGCGGATTCTGTTCCGCGACGTGCCGATTGAGGAGAGTGACGAGGACAAGCCCGGGGTCATTCTCGACTACGACAAGGACGGCAACGTGGTTGGAATCGAAGTGCTGAACGCTTCGCAGCGGGTTGAAAATCCTCGCGGCGTGGATTATGCCGTAACGGCATGACGCGCCGCGCACCGCTAAGGGCCACCACCCAGTGTAGGATGAGACCATGCTAATATCTCTCTAAGCAACAGCAGCTTGCAGGCGCGGCCAAACATCGAGCGAGCTTCCAATTGCCGATTGCGGAATGCCGAAGCCTGAACGCGAATCCGGACGCCCGAAACTAACAAGCTCAGGAAGGGGGGAACGGAACATGGAGAGCTTTAAAAATGGCCGATTCCTGATTCCCTAATTGGCGCATAGGGCTGTTTTCTCTCGCCCTGTCAGGGCTTCAGCCCATCCTCAAAGCACGGAGCCAGAGGCACTTAAGCCGACGGACGGGGGCGGGAGAGGGTTGAACCGCTAATCTTCGCTAATAAAGGCTAATCGCCGCGGTCGGCGCGGTTTCGGGCGGGCCTGAGGCGGCGCAGGATGCCGGGTGGGGGCACCCGGCCTACAGACCGCGGTCGTCGCGGTTCGGGGTTCCTGCGGCGGTCTGGCCGCATTGTAAAGAGTTAACTGAGACATCGTCGTAACTCATTCTGGTTGAGGGAGTTATCAAATTTCTCACTGTGAGAAATTTGACGGGGGGAGAGGTCCTACGGACGG
>WNGQ01000678.1_pt1 | contig 35222 bp, 33 predicted proteins | sample 5407661 | NCBI WGS metagenome assembly WNGQ01 (sample SAMN13153382, study PRJNA577476) | soil metagenome | isolation source: 60 cm soil or saprolite under Garry oak tree replicate 2 | place: USA:California | collected 2016-06-15 | reverse complement strand
ATTCCGGCCGGATACCTTAGCTTGCTAAAAACGTAGATTGGATTGTCCGGCCAAAGCGCGACACCGCTCGCGAAATTCCTGATCAATGTGACGTGTAGCCCGAGATCGCCGAGGTTATTGGGCGATTGAATTTTTAATTCGTTCCCATCGATGTAGAGAAGCCAGCAAAAAGAGCGCACGGCAAACATGAGGAAGCATGCGCCGAGCAGCCAGAGCCAAACCTTTCCATAACGCCAGGAAGCCGGAGTTAATCCGGGGGCGTTCTTCTGTAGTCGGCGCTGCGCCCGCTTGGAAAGCCGGACTTCAGGTTGTGCACGTTGCAGGGCAAGCGCTTCGCTTGCCGATCCAGGGGAGTCAGGCGATGCGTCTGCCCTGCAATTCGATTTATCGGGATCGGAAGTTCCAAGATAGGCGGCAACGGCGAGTGCTGCGCCCGATACCAGCGCGAAAATCGCGCTGTGTTTGTTCAGGCCGTTGCCGGCCATTCCCAAAAGAAGGCCGCAAACAGTTGATAAATTGACAAAGACCAGGCCGGCGGAAAGCCATTTCATCGAGATGAACCTCGCTTAGCCAGGTCCTTTCCCGACGAAATCCGGCGATCGGTTTGGAAAAAACTCTTTGAAGATTTTGGCGCTCAAATAGAGCTTCGACGGGTCCTGGTAGTTACGAATGGTGAGTGGCTCGGTGTAATAGGCGTTGTGCAGCTTCGATTCCACGTCCTTGATTCGACTTTGTTCCACGAGCAGGAAGTCGCCGTCCAGGGTCGCGGGCGAATTCCCGTGCTCATAGTAACCGATGTGCGTGAAATCGCCCAGAATCCATGGAAGCGGATACACGCTGCTCCGAATCATATGCCCAGTCAGGTGGTAGTTTTTCGGATCACGTCGTGCCAGCTTTAGCAGGGGCTCAGTTAGCTTGAAGATGTCATTGTAAGTTTGAACGTAGACGTACGGCTCAGTATCCGTTGTGCACCGGAAGTAATTTAGCGAGATCATCGATCCGAGCGAAACGCACAAAAGAATGGCTAACGCGAAGTAGGTTGCTCGCAGAAATCTCGGACGAACAAGCAGAACCGCCGCGCCAAAGATGAATAGGAAGGGCCAGACAATATTGATGATGCACCATGGCGTTTTGTATTTGACATAGCTGTAAGCAGCCAGGGTTCCTACTCCGTAGATCGCCAGGTAACGCAAACTGAGGTTCTTGAACTGCTGGCAAAACACGCAAAGAAGGAGGCCGGCGCCGACAGGAATCTCGTAGCGCCCGATCAGCTTCAGCCAGTAATACCACGGTTTTTCATGGCCGTGACCTTGCTCGCCAGTGGCAAACCAGGCCTTATATGCCTGGTAAATTCCCTTCACCCCGCTCCAGTTAAGGAAGGTTCCTGAATAGAAAAAGACGATCGCAGCGATGCCGACTCCGATAACCATTGCAAGATCGATATAGGTCCATGTTTGCGTGGCTGGCTTGGCATCGGGAACGCGATTGAGCGCGTTGGAGACCATCAACACAGGAACTGCAAGCATCGCGCAGACAAGATGGATGCTGTACGTTTCCTTGGTTAGGATCATGCCGGCCACGCCCATTCCGGCGCACCAAAGATAATTCGGTGTCCCAAATTTCCAGAGACCGAGCAGCCCAAGGATGAACATCATCGTGAAGAGGACCAGCCACACCTCGTGGATCGAGTAGCGTCCGTAGAAAACAAATCCGGGCGAAATCGCCATGGCCAGCGCCGCCAGCCGGCTCACGTTTTTCCCGACCAGCGGCTCAAATTTCAATGTAAGCCATACGCAACCGATGCTCACCAGCACCACCGGCAGCCGCAAAGCCCAAACGTTCCGCCCAAACAAACTCTGAGAGAGTAATAGAACGTAGAAGTGGAGCGGCCCATGATAGTTGGTCGGATCGTATCGATAAAACCCGTTCTTCATCATTTGATCGACAAACCAACCGTTGATTCCTTCGTCGAAATGCGGCGGCTTGATGCCCAGCAGGAACAAGCGGAGAAAAATGGCGAGCCCAAGGATCAACCATGGGATCCAATCTGTTTCTGCAAGGCCGGCCTTCCAGGTCGCCAGTTGATCGCGCAGAGATAGAAAATCTGCTGGCGCGGCAGCTTCGGCGCTGCTAGTACGCGCTGCAATGCGATTTCTCGTGACCGGTGGGTGCGGCTTCATCGGGAGCAACTTTATTCGGTATATTTTGCAACATTACAAGCCCGCGTACGTGACCAACGTGGATGTGCTCACTTACGCGGGCAACCTCGCCAATCTCGGCGGCGTGGTCGAAGAACATGGCGAACGCTACGAATTTTTCAAAGCCGATATCGCCAATGCCGACCAGATGGACGCGCTCATGACCGAGCATCAATTTTACGCGGTCGTCAATTTCGCCGCCGAATCGCACGTCGATCGCAGCATCAATTCACCTCTCAATTTCATCCACACAAATGTAGTTGGCACGAGTGTGCTGCTCGATTGCGCACGTCGCCACGGAGTTCAGCGCTTCATCCAAATCTCCACGGACGAGGTCTACGGCTCGCTTGGTGCCACCGGCAGATTTACGGAGCAATCGCCGCTCGACCCGAGTTCGCCCTATTCGGCAAGCAAAGTCGGCGCCGATCTGCTTGCCCTCGCCTGTTACAAAACTTATGGCCAGGAAGTGCTCGTGACGCGCTGCTCGAACAATTATGGTCCGTATCAATTTCCGGAAAAACTGATTCCACTCATGATTATCAAAGCGCTACGTGATGAGCCGCTCCCGGTTTATGGCGATGGCATGAACGTGCGCGATTGGATCCATGTAACAGATCATTGCGCTGCGATTGTGGCCGCGCTCTTCGAGGGGAAACCAGGGGCGATCTATAATTTCGGAGGCGACGGCGAGATGGTGAATATTGAACTTGTAAAAATGATTCTCGATAAACTGGATAAGCCACACAGCTTGATTTCGTTTGTGACCGACAGGCTCGGGCACGATCGCCGGTACGCAATCGATTCCTCGCTTGCGCAACGTGAGTTAAACTGGAAACCGCGGCGCAATTTCAAGGAAGGACTCGAAGAAACTACTCAATGGTACATCGACAATCAACCGTGGTGGCAGCCATTGCTCGAGCGCACCGGACGATATTAACCGTAGCGGCGGTCTATGACCCGCCGATGCTAAAAACAGAGCGACGTTCATAGAGCGCCGCTGCAGAAGAATGAAAATTGCAATTCTCGGCGCCGGCGGGCGGCTTGGCGCTGCGCTCATGCGCAAATATCGAGAAAGGTTCGACGTCGTGGGTTTTAATCATGCGCAGCTGGACCTCTCGAATTTCGATGAGCTGCACAAGAAACTGCGGGCGACGAGTTTCGATCTGCTTATCAATGCTGCTGCGTTTACCAATGTCGATCTTTGCGAGACGAAGCGCGACGAGGCCTTTCTGATTAATGCGGAAGCGCCGCGCGTTCTCGCCGAAATTTGCCGGGACAAACGCGCGAGACTCATTCATTTCAGCACCGATTACGTATTTGATGGCGGAAAACGCGAACCCTATGTCGAAAGCGATTCCGCAAATCCGATCAGCGTTTACGGCGAATCGAAGCTGGCAGGAGAGCAAAATGTACTTGCCGTGCAAGATCGGCATCTCATCGTGCGCGTCTCGTGGATTTTTGGGCCGGACCGTCCGAGTTTCATTGACGGAATGATCAAGCGGGCGCAGGAAAATGAAGAAGTCGATGCAGTCGCAGACAAATTTTCCGCGCCCACTTACACGGACGACATCGCCGAGATGTTGGTTGTAGCCGGGATCGGTGATCCCGGCGAGAATGTTGTAGCCGCGGTCCGCGATGGGACGCAACCCGGCATCACCGACCCCGGCTCCAACGCTGTGAGCGGTTACAACGGAATCCTGCATTTCACCAATGCCGGCGAATGCAGCTGGCAGGAATACGCGCAGTGGGCGCTGGATTGTTGCCAGGAGATCGGCCTGCCCCTGAAAGGAAAAACAGTTGGCGCACGCAAATTAAAAGACATGACAAACTGGGTCGCGCGCCGCCCGGTTTATTCTGTGCTGTCCAGCGCAAAATACACGAAATTGACTGGCAGATCACCTCGCACTTGGCGTGAGGCTGTCGCTGACTATATTAGGCGCTTCTATTCAAAAAAATGAAAACAAACATCTTTGCTTTTATCTTGTCGATCGTCGTTTGCGTCAGTGCGCATGCGGAATTGAAATGGGACCAAACCATGGTCGAATTGCACCCGGCCACTGCCGACAAGCAGGCGATAGGGCATTTCAAATACCAGAATACGGGCAGCAAACCGGTGCGATTTAAGTCGGTCCGCACTTCTTGCGGTTGCACAGCGGCGCAATCTCAGAAGGAAGAAGTGCCACCGGGAGAGAAAGGTGAGATCACGGCTACGTTCAACATTGGCGAGCGCACCGGCACTCAGGTCAAAACTGTGACTGTGGAAACCGACGATCCTGAGCATGTCACTACGGTGCTTACCCTGAAGGCGGTAATCCCCCAGCAACTGGAGATAACGCCAACATTTGTTTTCTGGGGGCAGGGTGAAGCGCCAAAACCAAAGACGATCGTGGTGCGCGCAGCCAAGGAGTTTCCAGTGAAACACTTGAAGGTCACATCATCGAGCCCTGACTTTCAAACCAAGGTGGAAGAGAACGGGAACGGCCAGTTCAAAATCGATGTCGAACCGAAGGACACGAGTCGGCAAATTGCCTCAACCTTGACGATTCAACCGGAAGATTCGCAGAAAATATTTTACGCCACTGCTCGCATTACCAATGCGCCGGCCATCCAGTAAGTGGTGAAATCTTCACTGGTTCGTCAGGCCCTCATTCTTGCGGCGCTTGCGCTTGTTCCGGGATTTGGGGAGGCGATTTATTTTCGCGACAAAATTTCATGGCAATCACCGATTCCAGCCTCGGAAATAGTCACCGCGGCGCAGGCGCGTGCCTGGGGCGGCAGTGCAATTTGGGTCGATGCGCGGCCGGATGCCGAATTTGCGAGTGATCATGTCCCTGGAGCTGTGTCGTTGAATGAAGACCGCTGGAATGAATTGCTGCCGCAGCTTCTGGCGGTGTGGTCGCCGGAGAAAAAGGTTGTCGTCTATTGCAGCAGCCTGAGCTGCAACGCCAGTCGCGAAGTCGCCCGGCGCCTGCGCAAGGAAGCGCAATTGCCAAACGTGTTCGTCCTTAAGGGTGGCTGGGAAGAGTGGTTGAAGTCAAAAAAATGAAGCAAACGTCGAACGTTCAACATCGAACATCCAACGTCCAACGTGTCTTGATCAACGAATTGGGCATTGGGCGTTGGATGTTGGACGTTGGCTCTGAATCATGAAATTCGTCTGGCGAATTGTGGACTTGGTTGTCGGCGGAATTTTCATTTACGCCGGCGCTATTAAAGCGCTCGATCCGGCTCAGTTCGCTAATGACATCGATAATTACAAAATCCTGCCGTGGACCATCGGTGTGGGTCTCGCGTTTTATTTACCGTGGCTGGAAATGCTCTGCGGTCTCGCGCTAATCTTCCGCCTGTTCTATCGCGGCGCATTTGCGATTTTAACCGCGCTCATCTCGATCTTTCTCGTCGCCACAATTGCTGCAAAACTTCGCGGTCTCGACATCACCTGTGGCTGTTTTGGTCACGCCAGCCAACACTGGAACTTTTCCGCGCATCTCGCGGTTGACTTCGCTATTCTCGCTGCCTTGCTTGCGCTGTGGCTGTCTACGCGCGCCGTTCCCGCGCGGGGTTCAGATCGTTAGGTGCTGGCAAGCGCCAATCGTTCTTCGCTGGCGTCAATGCAGTCAAATATCATAGCGATGTCGGCTCGGACCGGTTGTTTTTTGACTTGGTCGACAACGGCAAACAACTGGACCGGCATCGTGCCAAAGATCGACAATTAACGAACGAGGAGGAGCTGATATGATCAGAAAACTTAAGTCTGGCGGCTATCGTCTGTATTCGCGAAAGAAGAATCCGCGGACGGGAAAGCGAAGGAACTTGGGCACGTTCAAAACAAAAGCTGCGGCCAAGAAACACGAACGAGCCGTTCAGTACTTTAAACGGCGCTGACTTGCGTCGCTGGAACCCCTGCTGGTCTGGCGACAGTTTATCGTCGCCAGCTCCGTGACAAACGGCATTTGTCGCCTTGATTAAGCCTCAGAAAAAAGGGCAGACTCTGTTCGGCGCAAATGAAATATCTCCAGTTGCTGCTCGGATACCTGCTGTGCCTGGCGTTTTTTGCAACGGCAGCGTGCAAGCCGAAGCCGAAAAATCCAATTGTCGGCGAACCACCCGCTCGTCAGCCGGCCTCGTCACCCGTTGTTCCCAGTCCAGTTCAATCGCCGAGCTTATCCCCGTCATCTACTCAGGCGTCGCAGACAAAGGCTGAGCAGAGTCCATCTCTCGATTTGTCCAGGCTGGAGAACAGCGTCCGTCCCTCGGTAATTTGGGTCACCGTTTTTGATTCGTCGGGCAAGCTGTTGCGGACACAGACCGGCTTTTTTATTTCCGCAGATGGCAGATTGGTTACTACGGCCCGCGCAATCGAAGGCGGCATCAATGCCGTCGCAAAGACAGGTGATGGCGGAATTTATAATGTGAGCGGGATTCTCGGGTCTTCGACAGCGCTCGATCTTGCAATTCTGCAAGCTGATGTGAAACAGAAGCCTTTCTTGGTTCTAAACAAGAATGTCAACCTGCCAATCGGCACACCTGTTGGAGTGGTCGGAAGCGGGCTGGCCGGAAATCAGGGAAGCCCTCGCGAAGGAACAATCTCAACGCAGCAATCCGACCGTTTCGAAATCGCGGGAGCAACTGCCCCAAGTTCGATCGGATCGCCCATTGTTGACGCCGATGCCGAAGTTGTTGGTGTCGTGATATCGGCTGGTGAAAAAGCGACCGCTCGGCCTTCGAATACTCTGGAGTCGTTGCTGTCTCAAATTGCATCCAATGCCACACCTCGGTGGCCGCAGACCGCGCAGACGAGTTCTACTCCTAGTCCACGGCCAACGCCGAAACCACGATTAGTGTATGCGCCTGCGCCGAGCTTCCCTCCAAATGCATCGCGTCCTGGTGTCTCCGGGTCAGGCCGATTTCGCCTGACTTTTGATGTGAGGGGAAATGTGAGGAACGTCGAGATCGTCCAATCGACCGGAAATGCTCCCTTCGATCAAGCCGCAACCAAAACTCTTCGGCAATGGAAGTGTACACCCGGCCGGGAATGGGTCGCGACAGTGCCTATCACGTTTCAGAGCCGGTGAACTCCAAATCCAAAAGTGCAGCGCTCGGCTTTCGAGTAAAGTCGGGCTGGGCGGTGGCCGCCTTGCTTGCCGGCCCGGTTCGTTCCCCGCGGTTATGCGACAGTCGCATGATCGATCTGTCGGATGCGCGGTTCCCCGAGACACGCCAGCCGTATCACGCCGCCATGGGTGAACTCGAAACCGATCCGGTCAAGATACGGGCACGCTTGCGCCTCGTGCGTCGCATCGCGCGACAATCAATCGCGAAACTTCTCGCCGCGTATCGAGGTTTCGTGATCCGACGCGCTGCTCTGGTCATTGGCAGTCAAATCAATCCTGCTTCAATCGCAAATCCGCATATTCGCGCGCACGCGCTCGAAGGGCAGTTATTTCGCACCACACTCGATGACGCTTTGCGTGCACACCGGATTCACACGGTCATTCTGACTGAGCGCGACGCCTATTCCAAAGCGTCGGCTCATCTAAAGAAAGCGAACAGTGATGTGCGACGTGTGACGCAGAATCTTGGTCGATCGGGCGAAGGACCATGGCATGCCGAACAGAAACTTGCCGTTCTCGCTGCGTGGTTTGCATTGAGCCGATGAAGTCGATCTGTTTCTCGTTCCGGCATTATTGTTAGCGTCGTGCCAGAGATTCGACCAGCGACAAACGAGGATCGCGACGCGATCTGGAAGATTTTTCGTACAGTGTCTGCTCCTGGGGACACTTACGCAGTTGATCCGCACATGTCGCGCGAGGAGGCGCTGGCATATTGGTTTCGGCCCGACACGCACACGTACGTTGCCGAACAGGATCGACATGTAGTGGGTACTTACATCCTGAAACCAAATCAAGCCGGCGCAGGATCGCACGTCGCGAACGCCGCGTTCATGGTCGTGCCGGGTGGGCGTGGGCAGGGAATTGGTCGGGCGATGGGCGAACATTGTTTGAGCGAAGCGCGCCGGCTCGGTTTTCGCGCAATGCAATTTAATTTCGTTGTCTCAACCAACGAATCTGCGATTCATCTTTGGCAAAAGCTCGGTTTCAAGATCGTCGGCACTTTGCCGGGCGCGTTTCAGCATCCGCAAAAAGGAGATGTCGATGTTTACGTCATGTATCGCTCATTGCTTTGACGACAATATCCCAGCGCTTTAACGCCGGGATTGGAAGGTTGGATTCTGCGCCAGCCTAATCGGAATTGCGGTTGTAATTCGCTTCGTTAGGCCGAATGATGACGGAGAATGCAGACCGTGATCCAAGTCATCACAGGCGTGCGCGGATCTTTACGGGAAAGAATCATGAACGATCCGCAACTCAAGCGCTTTGATTTGATTCCCACCGAACACCAGCGCCCAGGCCGCCCGCATGGCTGGGCCAAGATTCACAGCGAAACGGCGCATGGCGCAATCAATCTCGAATGGCACGGCCGCACCGGTGTGCTCACCTGCCGTGTCGTGACGAAGCTCGGGCACAAACCGCATTCGATTATTGGTGACTTCATCGATTACCTGCTCGCGCGCCATCAAAGCCGCATTCTCGCTATCCACATCATGCGGCGCTAATTCGCGAGTCTGTCTTGTTCGGCCGTCATGCACTCATCGCAGAAATGAAATGCGATTATTCATTGCATAAAGCCCAATTGAAACATGCAAAATCGAGTTCAAGACGAACGGCTTTTAGACCGCAGGGTTTTTCTTAAGAGCGGCATTATTTTCACCGGAGCCGCGTTAGCGGGCGCTGGGCTGTTGCATGGCGCGGAGACGGAAAAGAAAAGCGAAGACAAGGAAGCCGAGGTTGGCCCGCCGGAAGATTTGATGCGCGAGCATGGCGTATTGAAGCGCGTACTTTTGATTTACGGCGAAGCATTGCGTCGCCTCGAGGCGAAGGAGGATTTTCCGCCGGAAGCTTTGGCGGACTCCGCGGGAATCATTCGCCGCTTCGTGGAAGATTATCACGAGAAACTCGAGGAGGATTTTCTTTTCCCGCGTTTCGAAAAAGCCAATCGCCTCGTGGACCTGGTAAAAGTGCTGCGTGAACAGCATCAAGCCGGACGGCGTGTCACAGATGTGACGATGCGATTCGCGAACATGCAATCGCTCAAGAACGATTCCGAGCGGGCGCGGCTGGTCAATTCCATGCGACAATTCATCCGGATGTACAATCCGCACGAAGCCCGCGAGGACACAGTTCTGTTTCCCGCATTTCGCAAGATTGTTTCACCCCATGAGTTCGATTCTCTGGGCGAGGATTTTGAAAAGAAAGAAGACGAGCTCTTCGGCGAGGACGGATTTGAGAAGGTGGTGGACAAGGTGGCCGGAATCGAGAAGCGATTTGGGATTTACGAGCTCGCGCAGTTCACGCCGAAGATCTAAAGCACAATGCGCCGGCTTTTCTCTACGAATGCACCTGCCGCGACCGTTCTTGTGCGGCTTTTGGTCGGCAGCGTTTCCCTTTCCGAAGGCATTCAGAAATTTCTTTATCCGGCGGAACTTGCGGCCGGGCGCTTACACGTACAACTAGGAGCGCCTCGCCCCCGCGGAATTAACGACCTGAGGTTGTAAGAAATCTTGCCGTTCGTCAGATTGCACACTCTCAGGGGCTCATTTGACGAGTTTGGACGGGCTGCCCGCGACTACGTTTGTGTGCCCGCTTGCGATTGAGCGGCGTGTGTGCTTAGGGCTCGCGAAAATCGCCCGCTCGCTTCGCGCGTCTCGATTACGGCCGCCGGACTCGTCAAACATGCAATAGAGCCGTTGGCTGCAGCGCCTGGCCAAACGTTTCGTCGATGACAAAAATTCGAAGAAAGTCCGGATATCGCAGCGCCATATCTCCTGCCAAAAAAGCTGCACGATTCAGGGAACCATGCAGCTTTTATTGGTGATATTCCATGCCGCGTAGGCTGATTCTACAACACGACTACGTGATCAACCACACGCGAATCGCCCGTGTTTATGTAATAAACACGCACCCGAGTGCCGGGTTTGATCGCGGTCTGAACGACTTCGCCCGCCTTGTTCACAACGTGACCTGTCCCGTTGAGAACATACCTGCCCGGCTTATTCGCGCCGTCCTCGCGAACAACGAGCGTTTTGAATGGCTGATAACTGGCGGCCGCACCTTCCCCAGTCGTCGTGGTGATGGTCGTTCCCGTTACCGTTATGGATTCTGTCGTAGTTGGCCCTTGCCGTTTACCTTTTGAACTCGTCTGCGCAAATGCCAGCGGCACAATCAGCGCGCAGGCGAGGCTGATAATTGTTGTCTTCATGATGCCTCCATTGAATGTTTTACTGAGCAAATTTCTGGCGCTGGTCTGGACTGACAAGAGCCACTTAGTGTTTTTGCGACAGACCACCCTTCACTGATCGCGTCCGGCTCGGCATACCAAAGCCGCCGGAATGGCGGGGCGTCGCTGATTAGATCGAAGCCACGCCGGTTCTTGCGCGGGCGGACTTTGTAAACCTGCCCTCATGAAAGCAATCCCGGAGCCTACGGGGCTCGAACCCGCAACCTCCGCCGTGACAGGGCGGCGCTCTAACCAATTGAGCTAAGGCTCCTAGTTGAAAAACTGTAGCGGCGGCCGTCCTCAGCCGCAAGCAACGTGACGTTGCATCCCAACATGTGCGCATGAGGATTCCAAAGAATTCGCGAGCAACACGCGCTGTTATATCTGGAGGCGAAGAGCGCGTTCTTCCATTTTTTCTGCAACGCAAGATCGACACGATGGTTGAACGTTTTGTATGTGGGTAGCGTCGAAGATTGCGGAATGCGTCTGACAAAGCTATAATGACACTCGGTTCGGCGGATTGATCCAAACCATAAATGAGCGACGAGCGCAGCGAAGGGTTTCAGGGCGAGGAAGAGGACTCGGGTTCGAGCAATCTGCTCGATTCATTTGATCGCGCTATTGCGTCGTTGCCTCCGGGCGATCCACTCCGAAGCGACCTGTTGGATTTGCGCCCGCAAATTTTCGATCAGCAAGAGACGATGCTCGAAGCGCGCCGAATGATCGAGAAGCTCGAGGAAGTCGTTAAGAAAGTGACTTCGCCCGCGAACCGGATTGGCACCTTCCTCGGCGCCACATCGAACGTTACAGCGCACATCGTAGTCGGGGGCGCTGATTATTATTGCAATGTCGATCCGCGCATTCCGCTTGGGAAATTGAAAAAGGGAACGCGCGTCCTGGTGAACGAAGCATTCGTGATTGTGGGCGACCTCGGATTCGAAACGGCCGGCCCCGTAACAAAAATTACCGAAATCCTTGGTAAAGATCGATTGCGCGTCGGTTCTGAACATGGATTGCAATCCATGGTGCTGCAGCGCTCCGATGATCTCACTCACTCTGCGTTGAAATCAGGCGATGAGGTCCGGGTCGATTCGAACTACCGCATGGCGCTCGAGATGCTCTCCAGCACAAAATCGCACGAGCATTATCTCGATAATGTGCCCGATCTGCCGTGGGAAAAAGTTGGCGGTCAGGAGGTAGCGCTCCAGGCGATCAAGGACGCGATCGAGCTTCCATTGTTGCATGTCGATCTTTTCAAGAAATTTCAGCACGCCACACCGAAAGGTTTCCTTCTCTACGGCCCGCCCGGTTGCGGAAAGACACTCATCGGTAAAGCGACGGCCTACAATTTGACGAAACAGCTTCGCGAAAAAACAGGCGTGGAAATGCAGGAATATTTTATGCACGTCAAAGGCCCGGAGATTTTGAATATGTGGGTGGGCGAATCGGAAAGAATGGTGCGCGAAATCTTTGCCACGGCTCGCGAGAAGCGCGGCGAGGATTTCATGCCATTCCTTTTTATCGACGAGGCCGAATCGATTCTCGGCACACGCCGCGCGTCGCGTCATTCGAATATTCTTTCGACGCTCGTCCCGATGTTTTGCTCGGAAATGGATGGGATCGATTCGCTTAACGACGTCGTGATTATTCTGGCTTCTAATCGCGCCGACCTGATTGACCCAGCCATTCTGCGCCCCGGCCGGATCGATCGGAAAATCAAAGTTAATCGCCCGGACAAACAGGGCACCCGGGAGGTTTACCGAATTTATCTCACCGACGAGCTGCCTTATGATGGTGTGCTCGCGAAAGAAGCCGATGGAATCGGCGCGTCGATCGAGCGTTTGATCGAGCGTTTCGTCGATTGGCAATTCACACGCCGTGATGAAAACAAGTTTCTCGAGGTAACGCTGCGCAGCGGGCGCAAAGAAACGCTTTACCGCAGCGATCTGATCAGCGGCGCAATCATTGCCTCCATCGTGGAACGCGCGAAAGCGATGGCGATTAAACGGGCTATTGCCACTCAACAGGAGGAAGGGATTCGGGAAACTGATTTGCAACTCGCGTTCAATGCCGAGTACGTAGAGAATGACATTTTTCCGACCACCGACATCACCGAAGACTGGCTCAAGCTAATCGATTACGACCCGGAAAACGTGGTGAAGATTTCGCCCGTCAAGCCGATTTCCGATTCACGACCGCGCGCAACATCCGGGGTGATCTAAGCCGCGGAGGACACATGACCACGGCCGCCGCGCAAGTTTAGCTTAATCTCTATCCGTGGCTTATCTGGGCAAATGTGGGAATGGCAGAATCTGATGAAACGCGTTTTCGGACTTGAGACAGAGTACGGCATCACTCTCAGTGGCGCGGAGAGCGTCGATGTGGTCGCCGAATCAATCGAGCTGGTGCGCCGTTACACCGAGCACGGCGCGCTCATGAAATGGGATTACGAGCTGGAAGATCCACATCTCGACGCCCGCGGTTTTCGCGCCCGCGAATTACTCCAGGACACTGATGAGTCGGCTTACTACGAAATCGACAAAAACCGCCCGCTCAGTTTCGAGGAAATAAAAAGCGACCTGGTTCTTTCAAATGGCGCCCGTTTTTACAACGACCACGCTCACCCGGAATATTCCACGCCAGAATGCACGACCCTCCGGCAAATCGTGGCACAGGACAAGGCCGGGGAACGCATTCTCGCGGAATGCGCGCGACGCCGAAATCAGAAATTACCGTCCGGCCAGGAAGTTTGGCTTTATAAAAACAACACCGACTTCGTCGGGCACAGTTACGGCTGTCACGACAATTACCTGATGAGCCGCAACATTGCATGGGACCGGATCGTCGCCGGAATCCTGCCGTTTCTCATCACTCGCCAGATTTTCGCGGGCGCCGGCAAGATGGGTGTCGAAGCGGAGAGCGCATCAGGCGATCCTGGTGTTTATCAAATCTCGCAACGCGCCGATTTCTTCAGCGTCGTGGTGAGCATTGATACGATGAACCGTCGTCCGCTGGTCAACACGCGCGATGAGCCGCATGCCGACGCGAGCCGCTATCGACGCTTTCACGTTATCCTCGGCGACTCAAACATGAGCGAATGGGCAACAGCCATGAAAATCGGCACGACGGCGCTCATTCTCGATCTGATTGAGCGCGGAGAAGCGCCACAACTTGAAATCGCGCAGCCGATTGATGCAAACAAATCAATCAGCCGCGATCAAACTTACGATTGGATCATCGAACTGAAAGATGGCCGGAAAATCTCTGCGATCGATGTGCAACGGATTTATTTGCGGGCGGCGAGCAAGATGGATCCGCCTTCGCCAGGCTACGGCGCGACAGGCAATTACTCGAATGACGAAGATCGGCAATGGGTTCTGCGCGAATGGGAAAATGTCCTCAACGATCTTGAGCGCGACGTGATGTTGACGCGCGATCGCGTCGATTGGGCGGCGAAGAAGTTCTTGCTGAATGCATTGCAGGACGAAGAAAGACTTTCCTGGAGCGATCCGTGGCTGCAATCAATCGATCTCGAGTATCACAATGTCGATCTTGAGCGCGGCTTGTATTACGAGCTCGTGCGCCAGGGCTCCGCTCGTCGCGTCGTGGCGGAAGGCGATATCAAAACTTCGATCTTCAATCCTCCCGAAACCACGCGTGCGTTTTTTCGCGGCCGCGCTGTGGCGCGTTTCAATGATGAGATTTCCTCGATCCAGTGGGACGAAATCGTTTTTACAAACGGAGCGCAATCATGCCGCGTCGCGCTGCCCGAAGCAGCAATGAATGCGCGGCTCGAGACGCTCAATCACGCCGCGCGCAACGGCAAAGATTTCGCCGAATTTATTCGCGCGATCAGTGAGATCAGCGCTTAGCAGTAGTCGCGGTCGCCCTTCGCCCGATGGCGGAGGTTTGGGTAGCGCACGCGTCTCGCGTGCTGGTTTCGGTGTCCCGCCGAAACAATCTTTCGTAAACGCTTCCACCTACTAAATCTTGGCGCAGATCTAGGAAAGTTCGCCTTGGCGGGACGCCAACGCCGGCACGCGAGACGCGTGCGCTACCCAGACTAGACTGCGGCACGGCGAAGCATGTTCCCCAATCCGCGATCGCTCACTCCCACTCGATTGTGCTCGGCGGTTTGCTTGAGATATCATAGCAGACGCGGTTGACGCCTTTGACTTCGTTACTGATTCGAGCAGAAATGCGCGCCAGCAATTCGTAGGGGATCCGCACCCAATCGGCGGTCATGCCGTCCTGGCTTTCGACGATGCGGAGGACGATCGTGTTTTCATAGGTCCGTTGATCGCCCATCACGCCGACCGAACGCACCGGCAGCAAAACGGCGAACGATTGCCATACGCGGTAATACCAATCGGAAGATTCCATCTCGCTCACAACAATCATGTCCGCTTCGCGCAAGATGGATAATCGCTCGGGCGTAACTTCACCGAGGATGCGAACGGCGAGACCTGGCCCCGGGAAGGGCTGACGATATACAATTTCTTTGGGCAAACCGAGCTGCAGTCCAGCCTGACGCACTTCGTCTTTGAATAATTGGCGTACTGGTTCGACCAGCTCGAAGTGCATCTTCTCGGGTAATCCACCGACGTTGTGGTGACTCTTGATCACCTGCGCCGGATTGCCCTCGATCGACACGCTCTCGATCACATCCGGATAAAGCGTGCCCTGAGCCAGAAACTTATAACCGCCGTGTTTGCGCGCGCCGTTCCTCTGGTCTTCTTCGAGCAACTCCTCGGTCGCATGTTGAAACACTTTGATGAATTCATTGCCGATCAGTTTTCGTTTGGTTTCGGGGTCGGTTACGCCTTTGAGCAGCGCGAGAAAGCGTTCGCTCGCGTCCACGTATTTCAAACGGACGTGAAAATTTTCGCCGAAAACGCGCTGTACGATTTCTTCTTCACGCGACCGCAATAGTCCGTTATTGACGAAAATACATGTAAGCTGGTCGCCGATTGCTTTGTGCAGCAGCGCGGCGGTCACTGAAGAATCAACCCCGCCGCTCAAACCGAGCACCACCTTTTGATCGCCGACCTGTTTCCTGATGCGCGCGCAAGCCTCTTCAATGAAGGAGCCCATGGTCCAATCCATCGCGCAGTGGCAGATGTGATAGACAAAATTCTGTAGAATCTCCTTGCCCCGCGGAGTGTGCGCCACCTCAGGATGAAATTGCAGCCCGTAGAGCTTGCGCTGGGGATCTTCCACCGCCGCGAAGTTGGAGCTCTCCGTTCTCCCGGCAGCGCGAAATCCTTTCGGCAACGCCGTCACTTCATCGCCATGACTGTTCCAGACATCGATCTGTGGGCCGAGTCCATCTAGCAGTTGCGAGCCGTTTGCGATGTGCAGCGTCCCAGCGCCGTACTCGCGTCGCCCGGTGAACATAACCTGACCGCCGAGATGATGTGCCATCAGCATTAAGCCGTAACAAATTCCAAGCACCGGAATTCCGAGAGAGAAGATTTCTGGATCAACGTGTGGAGCGGCCTTGTCGTAAACGCTGGCTGGGCCGCCGGAAAGGATCAGGCCGTTCGGTCTCAGCTTTTCGACTTCGGCAGCCGGTATGTCGAAGCGAATAATCTCCGAATAGACCTGGCACTCGCGGATGCGTCGCGCGATCACCTGTGTGTACTGCGAGCCGAAATCGAGGATGAGAATTCTTGAATGCGCTGGCGAGGCCACTGTTTTCAAACCCTACGGATGAGTTTGCGGCACACTATGCTGGCTCGCGGGGTCGTCGGGAGACCGCTCCATTGGGCCAAGGGTTCCCTGACCAGTCACGCCGCGTTCAAACTGCCCTTGCACTTCTTGCGTGGTGCGTTGTTCCAGCGGGTCAGCGCAACCGCCCGCGATCAGCCATGCGATCATGAGCAAGGTCGACAGGCGCTTCATCTGCTTATTTTAGAAAGCGAGCGCGGCATTGCAAGAAGGTTGAAGCGTTGAAGCGTTAAAGCGTTGAAGCGTTACATTGCTGTTGCCGCTTTAGCGGCCCAACGCTTCAACGTTTTTAACGCATCTCATGATTGATCCGGAACTTTTGCTACAAGGCTATCGGCTCGGTGTTTTTCCGATGGCGATGGAGAATGGCGCAATCGAATGGTTCTCGCCCGATCCGCGTGCGATCTTGCCGCTGGAGGATTTTCATGTGCCGCATGCCCTGCGAGGTCTCCTGCGCAAGAAAATTTTCGAAACCAAAATCGATACTGCCTTTTCGGACGTGATCGAGGCTTGCGCCAAACGCGAAGACACATGGATCAATCGCGAAATTATCGAGAGTTATATCCAGCTGCATAAGCTCGGTTATGCGCGTTCGGTTGAAGCGTGGACTGACGGCAAGCTCGCCGGCGGACTCTACGGCGTGGCGATCGGCGGCGCCTTTTTTGGTGAATCGATGTTTCATCGCGTGACCGACGCATCGAAGATCGCGTTAGTGGCGCTGGTCGAGTATTTGCGCGTCAGCAAATTTGCATTGCTCGATACGCAATGGCTCACGCCGCATCTGCAGCAATTCGGCGGCATCGAAATTTCGCGGAACCATTATCTGCGCCTCCTGCGGCGGGCAGTCGAATTGCCGAGGGAATTCTAGACCCCAAAGTTGTAGACGCCGATTTTTGGGGGCGCACCGCGCGCGTGCTAACGACGTCAGCGCCGCGCTTCGCACCGGCCTTCGCCGAGAGACTACGACGTGGCAGGCAGCGAAGCGGCTACAGCGACGTCGGCGAAGGCGGGTTGAGCGTTGAGCGTTTTCTGCTTTAATGACCAGCCCGCATTTGAAGAGAGGCTGACGCGCGATTTACGGCTGGGTAGCTCAGTTGGCAGAGCAGTGGACTGAAAATCCACGTGTCGGCGGTTCGATTCCGCCCCCAGCCACGATTTTCGATTTGAACATCATGCGCTCGTTAATTCTCGCGCCAACGCGTGCCATTCAATGAAATACGATTGGAAAGATGCAGGGGAGGAATGGTCCGCCCCGTGGGGAACGTCGGCGGCGCAATGGTTCGGCGCCATTCTTCCACGCATTCGTGCTTTCCTGCCGACGGAGACGATCTTGGAAATTGCGCCGGGTTTCGGGCGGTGGACGTACTATCTCAAAGATTATTGCCAGGAGCTGTGGGTTGTTGATCGCGCCGAGAAATGTATCGAAGCGTGCCGTCGGCGTTTCGCTGTTGATTCGCATGTTCGCTGTTACGTGAATGATGGGCGTTCATTGTCGATGATTCCCGACGCCTCGATCGATTTCATATTCAGTTTCGATTCTTTTGTACACACAGACCGCGAGGTGGTGGAAGCGTACCTGCGCGAATTGGGAACCAAACTGAAACCCGGCGGCAAAGGCTTCATTCATCATTCCAATTTCGGCGAATATGCTAACTCGCTACGGGAGCGGCTTCCGTCAGCGTTAACAAAACTCCTGATCAAAGCGGAAATCCTCGATTGGGCACATCATCGCAACCCGAGCATGAGCGCTGATTTGTTTCGACACGTGTGCGCACAGCAAGGCCTGCATTGCCTCAGTCAAGAGCTCGTTAATTGGCGCGGGCGGCGTTTGATTGATTGCTTTTCTTCGTTCACGCGAGCCGATCCCTCTAAGCAAAAGCCCACACACATAATCCGAAACCCAAATTTCATGCGGGAAGCAGCGCTGATCCGTGCCAAATCGCAAATCCCAAAGGATAATCTAGATCGAGCTCTGTAGCTCAGTTGGCAGAGCGTGGACTGAAAATCCACGTGTCGGCGGTTCGATTCGCCCCAGCCATTTTTGTGCGGGATTTAATTGTGGAAACGGGCCAAGTCGTTCATTCTCCCCGGCATGGCTGAAACACAAGCGCCGCCGCCGTTACCGAAATCTCGGCCGTCATTTGGCCGGCGCCACAGCACGATTATCAAGTTGCTCGGGGTCGGCGCTCTCGTCCTGGTGTTGTTGATTCCACTAATGATGATCACGGGCGTGTTGAGCGATCGACTTTCGCGGCGGAATGAAGCGGTGGCCGACATCACTTCGTCGTGGGGGGAGGGAACAGAATGTTATCGGGCCGGTGCTGGGAGTTCCGTTTCAATACAAATTCAAAGCAGTGAAAGAGACGCCGGGCCCGGACGGGAAGCTGGAGCGGCGCGAGGTTGAAGAGACGGCGACCGGAGCCGCGTATTTTCTACCGGAATCGCTCAAGATCGACGGCGACGTGCAGACGCAGACGTTGCATCGCGGGATTTATGACGCGGCAGTGTTCCGCGCACAGGTGATGCTATCGGGAAAATTCGCGCCGCCCGATTTTGGCCCTCTCAAGATCGACCTGAAGGATGTGCAATGGAAGGACGCGTTCGTGACGCTCGCGGTTAACGATCTGCGTGGAACGCGCCAAGGACTCGTGCCCGATTGGGGCGGAACGAAGCGCCCAATGCTGCCGGGATCGCAAGTGCCGGGCTATACAACCGGCGCGACCGCGTCGCTAGGCGGCGATCAGCCGATCGGGCGCGAAGTGGCATTTTCGATTCCGCTCGATTTCAACGGAAGCGATGGAGTGTTCTTCGCACCGTTTGGCGTGCAAAACGAAGCGACATTAAAATCGAACTGGCCTGACCCCGCGTTTCGCGGGGCGTTTCTGCCGGCAGAACGATCGGTGCGGGCGGACGGATTCAACGCGACGTGGAGAGTTTCGTATTATGGGCGCGATTATCCGCAGTCGTGGACGAGTCGCAGCGGAAATGAGCGTTTCAATGTCCAGTCGGTAACGAACTCAAGATTCGGCGCGAATTTCTTGTCGATCTTGGATGCATATCGCTACGTCGAGCGTTCGATCAAGTACGGCGTGCTCTTTCTCGTGCTTGTTTTCACAACATTCTTTCTCTTCGAGGTCACGGCGCGCCAAAAGATCCATCCGTTCCAATATCTGATGGTCGGCGCGGCGCTTTGCTTGTTTTATCTGCTGCTGTTGTCGATTTCGGAATTTGTCGGATTCGGTTGGGCATATTTGATCGCGGCTGTTGCATCGACGCTGTTGATTACGTGGTATTGCCGGTTTTTCCTCGGCGGCGGCGTGCGCACCTTGATGATTGGCGCCGGACTCGCGGGTGTTTACACATTTCTGTACATTACTTTGCGGCAGCAAGATTATGCGCTGCTCATGGGCGCGATCGCGCTTTTCATCGTGCTGGCAATCGTGATGTACGTGACGCGCAAGGTGGATTGGTACGCGCGCGACGCAGGCTAGAACAAGCGAAGACAGAAACGAACAAGAACGTTTACCTCGCAGAACCGTCCAGACCAGGCGTCGGGTCACGGAACCGATGGAAGTTCAGGCCGAGCCGGTCGAGCCATCTTCGAAGAAATCCTAGCAGGTCGATTCTCTGTCGGGCGAGGAGGGGTGAAAGAAAATCAATCTCCTTAATCGCATAATCTGTGGGCCGGAATAAAATCGCAATCTGTGTCGATCTCGTTTCGTGGAGGATTTTACGTGGGATTGGCCCTCGCGCTTTGCATAGGGCTGTTTCTAATCTGGCTCTGGCGGCCTAAGCATCAGGTCACGCGTCACACGGAGAATTTTTTCCATGCGATCGAACACAAAAACTGGGGGGCAGCCGCCGAATTTGTCGGCGGCGATTATCGGGATCAGTGGGGCGACGATCGAGCACGTGTTTTGGAGCGCATGCGTGAAGGGTTCCGGTATGTGCGCGGCCCCAGGATCATCGCATCCAACCCACGCGTGCTGGTGGAAACGCGGCGGGCGGTTTGGACCGGCAAAATTATGCTCTACAGTTCCGACGATGAAGCAATGCAGTTGCTCGACCAACGCGTCAACTCACTGCCCGCGCCTTTCGAACTGGAGTGGCATCGCCTTTCGGGCAAGCCGTGGGATTGGAAGCTCGCGCGAGTGAGCAATTCGGCGTTTGAAATCCCCGCCGATGTCTATTAACGCCGAAAGCTTTCGCGAGTTATTGAGCGTTGCGCATCGAGCGCCGGCTGTTGGACGGCTGACGATTCAGCGCTCATAGAGCGCCGCCACAGCTTATTTGCCCAGAGCATGGCGCAACTGGGTCCTGGCCGATTCCACCTCGCCGGAAGGTTGCTGACAAAGCAAAATGCCACGGAGCTTTTCTCCCTGATAATAGCGCGCCACAAACTTTTTCTTTGCGTACGTGCCGTGAAGATCGACACGGGTCGGCAGCACGCTGAAGTCCCCGACAAAATCCATTCGCAAATCGAACATCTCCGTCCAGAAGTACGGAATCTGCTCGTAGCGGGTGCGCTTCTTTCCCGTCATGTTCGCGCCCGCGATCAGGCCTTGCTTACGCGCATTCTCCCAATGCGTCTGCCGCCGCACGCCGCCCATCAACCGATCGGGATAAAATGCCAGGTCGCCAACCGCATAAATTCCCTTTTCCTCCGTCTCGAGATAGTCCGTGACCGGTGATCCATGCGGTCCGGCCAGCGGTGTGTTGCGAACCAGATCGAGATTTGGTTCGGCGCCGCAGGCGACAACGGCCAGGCCGACCGGGTAGCGATTGCCGCTTTTTGTCTGGATATTGCGCAGGACGGTTTTGCCCTCAAAGCCATTGAGACTTTCGCCGATGGACAATGCCACACCGTGTTTCGCAAAATAATCCGTGAGCCACGCGCCGGTATCCGCGTCGAGATAGCGGTTTAGCAAATAGGAATCGCGATGCATGAGGCCGACCTTCAGTTTCATCATTCGCAAACTCGATGCCGCCTCACATGCGAGGAGTCCGCCGCCCACGACCATCACGGTCTTCTCCAGGTTCGCCATCTCTTTTAACGCGAGCGCGTCACGAATGGTTCGCAGATAGATCACGTTACCGAGACTGACTCCGGCTACCAGCGGTCGTACCGGACGACTTCCCATGGCTAGGCACGCTTTGTTGAATTCAATGCTTTCACCGTTAGCAAGCACTGCCAGACGCCGGTCGATGTTGAACTGCGTCACGACCGTGCCGAATCGCGTTTCGATCTTGTGCGCCTGGTACCAGCGTTCTTCGGGTTCCTGTAATTTTTTGAGTTGAGGATTCTTTTCGCGCAAAAAGCTCTTCGAGAGAATCCAGCGCTTGTAAGGAGGAAAGACCTCCGCGCCGACCAGCGTAACGCTTCCGCGCTTGTCGTGGCGGCGAATCCCTTCACAGGCGCTCGCCCCGCCGATCCCGCTTCCGATAATGAGATAATCACGTTGAATCATTTGTGAAAAGTCGCACGATAAAAGAACAACTCACCGGCTGGCGAGGGAAAAATTTATGCTACGGCGAGACCCCTGGGCGCGCCGTCAATCTAACCAAGCACTGCCCTGCAAATAATCACTGAAGCGACCACCCCTGTCAGATCGGCAAGCAAACCCGCGGGAATAGCGTGACGCGTCTGCTTTATTCCCACAGCTCCGAAGTAAACGGCCGCGACGTAAAACGTGGTCTCAGTGCTTCCATAGATCGTCGCCGCGGTCAGACTGACGATGTTGTCTGGCCCGAGACGATGCACAATGTCCGTGAGCAGAGCTAGCGTCCCGCTCCCGCTGAGCGGACGCATTAAAGCAAGAGGGAGCAGGTCTGTCGGAAATTGCAGCGGAGTCAGAATTGGTGAAAGCAGGCGGCTCAACAAATCGATGCCGCCGGCGCCTTTGAACATCCCAATCGCCACCAGCATCGTCACGAGAAATGGAATGATCTTGAGAATCACGCCGAATCCTTCCTTCGCGCCCTCGACAAACTCGTCATAAACTTTCACGCCACGCGCCGCTGCATACAGCGGAAAGAAGCTCAGGAGAAACGGTATCGCCAGGATCGACAAGGCGTTCACACTGCGCACAAAAACATTCTGCGCCGCCGTAGTTGCCGCAACTGGGGCACCAAACAAGGTAGGCGCCACCATCCGAACAAATAGCGCGATGAAGAGAACAACCAGCGCACTCAGCGCAATCAAACCCCAGATCGACAATCGCTTCATCGGTTCCTGCAGGGCGACGCTGCCGCTGTAGCCGGGATCGCTGGTCCCCGCAGAATTCTTCGGCTCGACAGAGTCTCGCCCCACCGGATTCGGCAATTTCGCCGCGTGCTCGAGAGTAGAAACATTCGACGGCGAGATCCGAAAAGCCGGCAATTTCTCCAGGAGTTTTACGGAAATGACTGCCACGCTCGCTGCGCAGAGCGTCGCGAGCAGCGCAGTGCCGACAATTGCGGTTGGTCTTGTCGATCCCGACGCGACAAGGATTGCGATTGCGGTCGCTGGAATCAACTGCACAGAGCTGGTGTTGATTGCCAGGAACGTGCACATCGCATTGGTCGCCACGCCCGGTCGAGGATTGAGCGATTCCAGATCGCGCATTGCGCGCAAGCCAAGGGGCGTAGCTGCATTGCCGAGACCGAGCATGTTAGCTGACATGTTCATTACCATCGAACCCATCGCCGGATGTTCGGGTGGAACATCCGGGAAAAGCCGGCGCATGATAGGGCGCAGACCGCGCGCGATCCGTTGTACAAGGCCTGCACGCTCGGCCAGGCGCATCACGCCCAGCCACAACGCCATGATACCTATCAGACCCAGTGCGATGGTGACCGCCGTCTTGGCGCCATCGAATGCGCCTTCGGTCACATCTTTCAAACGATCGTTCCAGCCGCCGATCGCCACCGCGAGCAAAACCAGCGCAAGCCAAATGTAGTTCAGCACGCTCGCTGTTGTAGCCACGTTGCTGTGCAAGGTCCAGTCTCAGACACGCCACAGGTGCGTGGCTACACCCGATATTGTGATTGCGTTGTCTCTCTTTCTTTCGGCAGACTGGCTGCGCGTTGAATCAATCCATCACTCAAATCCAGGATACGACGGGAAATCCCGCGCCACTTGGGCTGCTCGGCTTCGGTATGACTACCGTGTTGCTCAACCTGCACAACGCTGGTTTCTACGAACTCAACAGCATGATTCTGGCAATGGGGATTTGCTATGGCGGCGCTGCGCAGATCATCGCCGGCATCATGGAATGGAAGAAAGGTAACACCTTTGCCACTACCGCCTTCGTTTCCTACGGCTTGTTCTGGCTCTCACTGGTTGCGCTGATCGTTCTGCCAAAAATCGGATGGGGCGCCACCTCCAACGACACCGCGATGGCCGCGTATCTCGCAATGTGGGGACTGTTCACCGCCGTCATGTTTCTGGGCACGCTGCGGCTCAATCGCGCGTTACAAGTCGTGTTTGCCACGCTGACGATTCTCTTCTTTATGCTTGCCATCGGCGATTTTACCAGCGCGAGTCCCGGCTTCAAACGTATCACCGGATATGAAGGAATTTTCTGTGGTTTTTCGGCGATTTACGCCGGACTTGCGCAGGTGCTCAACGAATTGTTCGGCAAAACTGTGCTCCCGCTCGGCCCGGTGACGAAATAAATTCGTTGGATTTTTCGGCCTTAGGGGGGCTGAGCGAGTATCTCGATGGTCACCGCAACCAGACGTCATTCATTTCACAATCTGCAGCTCCACCGTCTCGACTAACAAGTCATCCACGTAGAACTCCGCGCGATAATTGCCGGGAGCCCAACCATCTTCGGGCGGCGACAGCGTAAACGCTCCATGAGCGGCTGGGCTTTCCGCGATCGCGACCGCTTCATCGACCTTGTAGTCCGGCGGAGCATCGTCGCCGATATTCTCCGCGATCCAGACCACGCGCACTTTTGCCCCTTTTCGCAGGCGATGTCCCCGCCAGCGCACATAAATCTGAGGCGCATCCGATGAAAATGTCGTGGAAGGCTTGGCGAACTGGTCCTTTGCAAAGCTCACGGAAAGTTCCTTCGGCGTCGCATCGATTTTCACCTCTGGTCTCTTCGTAATCCCCGGCCGTTCTGCCAATTCGAGTGAAATCCGCTCGAGCAAGTCGCCGTTTGCAGCGCGCATCGTTGTGACGTCCTTAACGATTCCAGTGCCAGTCGCGAACCAGCGATCGATCGTCATCAGACTCGGTGATGTTTGCTCGCCGTGGATGCGGAACGCATGGAATTCTCCTGCCGGCACTTCGACATCTTCTTCTCCAACTACCTCGTAATGCTGATGCACCTTTAGGTCGCCGGCCTGTCCGTTGAAATTCCAGCTTGCGCCCCGCTTGAGCGGCATGGCGATTATCGTCTGTGGCGGATTAAGTTTGACGAATTCGCCGTCCACATTAATCCGCGCCCAACAAATTATTCCGCGTTCGTCTACCGTGAGGAGATCTGTGTTTGTAACCACGCCGGCCCGGTGCATCTCAAACTTGAGAAGCTCCGGTCCGTCCAGGCTGTCCGTTCCTCCGATGCGGTACAAAACCGGGAGACGAATTTTCCCTTCAGCGTCTGCTTTTACATCGGGCACGCTGAGTCCTTTGCTCACTTCCTGCGTCATGTTGTACCGCCACCCGGTTCCGTCCGCAGTTGGAATCAATTGCCCTGCCCAGGCGGACGCGAGAGGCGCCGCGGCAAGCAGGAAGCTTACAATTTTCATTTTGCGCTTGGGAAAGTGCGAAAATTCTCGCAGCGTCAACGTGGTCTGATCTGCATCGACACGCATTCTGACACGAGATGGCAATTTTCGTTCAACCACCCTGCGATGAAGCCGTCATTCGTTGGCGGGCCGCAGCTTCGCCATGCCCGAAAGGTTCCGGTCCGTGGATTCTCGCGGCGACAATCCTCGGATCGAGCATGGCGTTTATTGACGGGACCGTTGTTAACGTGGCGTTGCCCGCGTTACAACAGAGTTTGAACGCAACCGTTGTCGATGTTCAATGGGTCGTCGAAGCCTATTCGCTTCTGCTTTCCGCATTCCTGCTCCTGGGAGGTTCGTTGGGAGATCGTTACGGACGACGTCGCATTTTTATCCTCGGTGTGGCAATCTTTTCTCTCGCCTCATTGTCGTGCGGGTTCGCGACTAATATTCACGAATTGATCTTTTCCCGCGTGGTGCAAGGCGCCGGCGGTGCTCTTCTCGTGCCAGGAAGTCTTTCCATCATCAGCGCATCGTTCCGCGAAGAAGATCGTGGCCGCGCGATCGGCACATGGTCTGGTTTTACTGCGATCACCGCGGCGATCGGTCCGGTGATGGGGGGATGGTTAATCGAGCAAGTATCGTGGCGCGCGGTGTTTTTTATCAATGTACCGCTGGCGGCGATCGTGTTGGTTATCTCCGCCTTCCGGGTCCCGGAAAGCCGGGATGAAAGCCAAAAGGAGCGACCTGATTGGGTGGGAGCTGCACTCACGACGATCGGCCTTGGATCGCTTGTTTACGGCTTGATCGAATCCTCGCGGTTGAGCTTCGGATATCCTGCGGTGCTGGCGGCGCTGATTGGCGGGAGTTTTTTTCTGATCATGTTCCTGCTGGTCGAAACGCGCGTGAGAAATCCGATGTTGCCACTTGCCCTCTTTCGTTCGCGCGATTTCACTGGCGCGAATTTGCTCACACTGTTTCTTTATAGTGCGCTCGGAGGCACGCTTTTTTTCCTGCCGTTGAATTTGATTCAAGTTCAAGGCTACACGGCTACCGCGGCCGGTGCTGCATTGCTTCCCTTTATTCTGATCATGTTTTTGCTCTCACGGTGGTCGGGCGGGCTCGTCGAGCGTTATGGTGGCAAGCTCCCACTGGTTGTTGGTCCAACTATTGCCGCGATCGGTTTTGCGCTTTTTACTCTGCCGGGATCGGGTGCGAATTACTGGAGCAAATTTTTTCCGGCGACAGTCGCACTTGGTGTGGGTATGGCAATAAGTGTTGCGCCGTTGACGACCACGGTCATGAACGCGGTTCCGCGAAATCGCGTCGGGATTGCTTCTGGAATCAACAATGCTGTCTCCCGAGTGGCCGGGCTGCTTGCCATCGCGGTGTTTGGTATCGTGATGTTTGACGTCTTCAATCGTTCTCTTGATTCGCGTTTATCCAGCCTTGAGCTGCCCCCGGCGGCGCGACGTTCGCTGCAGAATGAACGAATCAGCCTGGCAGCCGAGAAAATTCCGGGAGAGATCGCTCCGCCGACTCGCGATGTTATAAAAGAGGCGATCAATGAATCTTTCGTGAGAGGATTTCGGCGAGTTATGCTTGTCGGTGCGGCACTGGCCCTGGCGAGCAGCATCGCTTCCTTGCTGCTTATCAACGGCGGCGCCAAATCTCCAGACCGCCGAAAAGGTTAGCGTTTCTTTTGACGGTTTGGATTCGGGTATGATTCGCGCAATGAAAATTGAAATGAAATGCATTTTCGCGGTGTCGATCTTGCTCGGGATCGTAACGGTTTTTTGTGTATGCCAGGCGCCCGCGCGCGAAACGCCGCTCCCTTCGCGGCACGTTCTTGTGGTTGTTTGGGACGGGATGCGGCCGGATTTCGTCAGCCAGGAAAATACGCCCGCGCTTTGGAAGCTGGCGCATGAGGGAGTCATTTTTCGCGATCACCACGCTGTTTATCCCAGTGCGACGAACGTAAACGGAACAGCGCTGGTCACTGGCGTTTATCCGGGCCACAGCGGCGTAGTCGCAAATCATGAATACCGCCCGGAAATCGATCGTAAACACTCAATCGACGTCGAAATTCCGGCGGTGGTGGAGAAGGGAGATAAATTCTCCAATGGAAAATATATTTCCTTTCCAACCATCGCCGAGCTTATCCAGCGGGTGGGCGGACGTACCGTGATTGCTGCTGCAAAAACTGTTGGCCTTTTGTTGGATCGACATGTCGATCCTGGCCGTGCGAAAAATTGTGTCACGTTTTTTGCCGGAGAATCGCGCCCGCATGACGCCCTTGCTCCTATTGCAGCCGCGCTCGGTCCGTTCCCACTTGCTCATTTGCAACAGGACGTCTGGACAACAAAAGCACTGACAGATGTTCTTTGGAAAGATGGTGTGCCGGCCTTTTCGGTTCTTTGGTTGGGCGAGCCGGATCTTACGCAGCATGAATCAGCGCCCGGTGCGCCACCGGCGCTGGCCGCAATCAAGTCCTCTGATGAAAATCTCGCCGCTGTCCTTTCGGCGCTGGATTGGCAAGGAGCGCGCGACGCAACAGATGTGTTTGTCGTCTCCGACCATGGCTTCTCCACGATCGAACGGTCGGTTGATCTGCGGAAAATCTTAAACGATGCCGGTTTCACCGCGAAGACTGAGTTTACCGATGAGCCGAAAAGCGGAGATGTCATGCTGGCCGGCAATGGCGGGAGTGTTCTTTTTTATGTGATCGGGCATGATGCGGCGGTCACGCGTCGGCTGGTTGAATTTCTGCAGCAAACAGATTTTGCCGGAGTAATTTTCACGAAGGAACCGTTGCCGGGAACGTTCGATCTGGATCAGGCGAAGATCGATAGCCAACACGCCCCGGACGTGGTGATGGCTTTTCGCTGGAACGATTCGAAAAATCCATTTGGTATTGCGGGAATGATTGACGCGGATTGGCAACGCAAGGCAGGGAAGGGGACTCACGCCACCCTCAGCCGATTCGACATGCACAACACATTGATCGCGGCAGGGCCGGATTTTCGACGCGGGCAAGTGGATGACTTGCCAACCGGGAATGTCGATCTTGCACCGACGATTCTGCGCATACTGGGAATCACACCGCCGCAGCAGTTGGATGGCAGAATTCTCTCCGAAGCGATGATCAACATCGATATGCCGGCGTTGAAACCGGAGACCAAAACAGTCGAAGTCAAAAAAGATTTCGCTACGGGAACTTGGCGACAGTCGCTTCAAATTTCGCGCGTCGGCTCAACAATTTATCTCGACGAGGGGAATGGGGCCTTTGCGCCGCGGGAGAAAAGAAATTCTACGCTCGATCACAATATTCCATGATTGGTTAATGATGTTTGTAGAAGCCGACGCCCTTGATGTCGTTCCACGCGGTGGTCTGATGGCAGAGAAAGCATTGGTTAACCTTTGCATTCGGCTGTCCGCAGATCGCTTGATCGATCATTCTAAAATGTTCCATGTAATGGCTCGGTGGCGCTTGATGACATTGGGCGCATGATTGCGAAGCCGCAGACGGGTGCTGGAATGCAGCGATTGCCCACTTGTCCGTCGTATGACATTGGGCGCAGTCGGTCCCAAACAGACCTAGATGTCGATCTTTCGTCTGGTGGCAGGTGGCGCAGTTGAGCCCCCGCTCATTTCGTTGAAGCTTTGCTCCCGAAAGAGCGACGCGGTCGGTTTGTTCCAACCAGTTTTTGATCTGCATTGCCCGGGTGCGCTCGCCCCCGGAGGATTTTTCCATTTGTCGCAAGCCGATGCGCGCGAGGACGGCATGATCCATGTCGGTGGGACGGGTAGTTCGTCCGCGATGTTCGAGATGACACGGTGTGCAGCTTTGAATGTTCGCGTGAAATGCGGTTGGTTGTCGCTGAAGAAGGGCTCGATTATCGGCATGACAGACGATGCATCTGCCTGCCTCAACGCCTTTGACGGGGGTGTGGCAGGCCGCGCAATTGTTTTCGAGCGACGCGTGCGCTTGTGAAAGGTCGCCGGGACTGGCCATGTGCTGCCAAAAAACGGGTGAGAGCATGGCGCTTGCTGTTTTCTCGCGATGACGAGCTGAGAAAGCAAAGAAAGCAAACACGAGCAATGCGAAGGCGACGGCCGCAAGCAGCAGCGTTTTTTGCAGCGTCATGAAAACCACCTGAGTCCGAAGGTGAACGCGGCCCAAACGTGAAGCGCGAGCAACGCATAAAGCGTGAACGAGAGAGCGATGTGCAGCTTCAGCCACGTCGAAAACGCGCGCTTGAAAGTCTCGTGAGTGCGAATTGCGTACTCGACATCGGCGATCGACTCGGATAATCGCAATGCCCGGATCGAAGCGGGCATTGCGCCCGGATTTTCCCCACCCGCTCGCACAAACATCCCCGTCAGCAGTCGCCCGAAAAATCCGGAGAAAGGCCGCATGATTTCGACTTGTTCGGCTTGCGCGGCCAATTCAGTAGCCGTCTGGCGGTAAGCTAACTCCAGCTCGGTCAGCATTTTCTTTTTCTCGTTAACCGTACGCGAAAACTTGCTCAGGAGGTAACGGCCAGTGAAACCGCTCAAGACGACGATGATGGTCATCGTGGTGAGCGCGATTCCAAGATGGCTTTGAAATTTATGACCTGTATGAATGAGAACGAGAATCGGTCCGAGCACGCCCGCGTAAATGTGCCAGGACAGGAGCGTGCGCATTTGCACTCGGGAAGTGGCGAGGCTCTTGAGTGGCTTGATCCGTTTAACGATCGAATAAGCCAACGGAACGAGCATCAGGGCTGAACCGATGACGGCGAGAATTCCGCCGGGAAGGCTTCCTGCGAATCGTGTCGATTGGTGGAATGGAAAACCGAGCCACAGAACGAGCAGCAAGATAACGAGACCGGTGACGACGAGTTCGTTGCGCTCTTTCATCTCAGGCTTCGACTTCCACGTTTGCCGTGGCCTTCGCCTGGCAGGCAAGGATCATTCCTCGCTCTTTGTCACCGGGCTCCAGTCCATCCTCCACCGCCATGGTCACTTGACCGGACAACAGTTTTACCCGGCAGGTTCCGCAGGTGCCGACCCGGCAGGAGTTGTCGATCTCAACGCCAATTTCATCCGCGACATCGAGGATCACCTTATCGGGCGGCAATGGCGCGGATTTATCCGACACTGAGAAAGTCACAGTGGGAAGGTAGATTTCACTTCCGAGCAAAGGCGCAGTGGGAGCTGTCGCTAGAATCGGCTCTGGCTTGCCCAAAGCTGGGCCGAACGCCTCCGTCTTCGTTCGCCCGCTTGGAACGCCAAGCTCGATCAACATTTTTTTTGCGACTTCCATCATCGGCACCGGGCCGCAGATGTGCACGTAACGCGACGCAACATCCGGTACCGTTTGGACGATCAGTTCTTTGGTGATGCGTCCGGTCGGCCCTTTCCAGTCGGTACCTTCGGGACGCGAGACTGTGATGACGACGCGCAAGTTAGGGTGGCGGCGCTGAAGGTAATCGAGTTCTTCTCGAAAGATGATGTCGCGCGGAGTCTTGATGCAATAGAGCAGAAAGACGTCTCCCGGCCAGCTGCGATCGGTCAGGTAACGAAGCACGCTCATCAGCGGCGTGATGCCGACGCCACCTGCGATGAGCAGAATGCATTTGCACTCGCGTCCGGTGAAAGTGAAGAAGCCGGATGGGCCGGAGAAATCCAACAGGTCTCCCTCTTTGACGTGGTTGTGGAGGAAACCAGAAACTATTCCTTCGTTTTCGTGCTTGACGGTGATTTCAACGTAATCGTGCTGCGTCGGGGACGAGGCGATGGTGTAACTGCGTTTCACCGGCTGGTTATCCGGCGCTAGCGTGACCGTGATGAATTGCCCGGGCAGGTATGTAAACGGGAGCGGGCCGCCTAACGGGTTCATAAGACGGAACGTCTTTACGTCTGATGTTTCCTGAAAGATTCGCCCGATTCGCAACTTGCCCGACCATTTCCTTGTGCCGCTTGCTTGAGTTGCCGGCGCAACAGTAGTCGCTGGAGGCGCGGCAACGATCGTTCCCGCAGGCGCGGGCGCCGTGCTTCTGGCGGGCGGCGTTGATGGTCCGCCACCGGTCAGGGCTTGCAGCAGGTGCTCGGCGCGCCGCATTTTGTAGAAGTACATAAAGATCATCACAGCGGCGAAAACTCCCAGGATCGTGATGACCACGATGTGAAATTGTATATTGCCCAACAGACCGACCGAAGTTGGCGCAGCACTGATCGGCAGATTCATTTCGCGCCTGAACCATTCGAGAGCGACTTCGGGTGGCGCACGTCCTTCGGCCAACGCCCGACGCGCGGCAATGCCGCTCTCCAGCTGCGTCATGCCTTCATGAAGTTTTACTGTCGCCTCGTGCATCGCGGCGTAATCCTGCGATGCGGCGCTGCGCGCGAGAGCATCAACCGCTTCCACCATGACCGAATTCCCACCGCGAATTCTCTCGGCCGCTTTCTCTTCGACTTGCTTGCGTTGCTCAGCTGACAATGCGGTCAACGACATCAGCGTCGGATAAAGTTCTTTCGGCGGCGTCCCATGCATTCCGCTCATCATCTCGCCCATGCCTCCCATCATCCCGCCAGGGGCTACGGCAGGTGAGGCACCTGGTTGCGCGGGAGTTGCAGCTTGGTCGGGGTGGTGCCTAGCGTGTTCCTCAGCGGTCTGGGCACGGACTCCGTCAATGAGCACAAATGCGCACAGGCTCGCCGCAATCGCGACGTAAGCAATATGTTGATTTACGCGGGACACCTGCGCGAGCATGATGGATGCCGACGTGACTACATGTGCTGCATTGCACTCATGGTTGCGCTCGGCGAGGGCGATGCTCCGGGCGCACGCGAAGCAAAGCCGGTCAACATTTTCTGCTGGTCAGGGGTAAGGAGTTTCGCTGCTTCTCCGACCGCTTTGATGAACGCGATCCGTTGATCGGAGCCGAGCTTGGCAATATCGCGCACTTTGGCCTCGATTTTTTTGAGGTCTGGCTGATCGGAAGAAGTCAACGTTGCCAGTTCCTGTTCGGCCTGCTCGATCTGGCGATCCGATGCGCTTTTCGAGAGAAGCGCTTGCTCCTTAATTTTGTTTAGCCCGACTTGCTGTTCAGTGGAGAGGCCAATGTGTTCCGCGTGATCCAGGAAGAAACCAGTCGCGCCAATGTGGTAAATGTGTGACGCGCCGGGGAAACCGGGGAGCGCAGATGGCGGCATGTTCATGCTGCTCATTCCGGGCATCATTTGGCCCATCATGTCTTCCATTCCCTCCATGTCTTGCGCGCTTTGCATTCCCTGCATGTTGCCCATCCCACTCATGCCTCCACCAGCCTGCATACCGCCGCCCATGGACATTCCGGGCTGTTGAGAGTGCGAAGAAATTGCGGCTTCCAATTTTGCCATCTTAGCGTGTAGATTCGCCATTTGCTGCGAGAGAGTGGCGTCGCCCGGAGACGGTCCAGGAGTCGGCGGAGATGTTTGGGCGAGTGAGGTAGTAATCCATGTTGCGATCAGGCCGATCGCGAGCACGCTGGCAGGCGCTCGTCTGACGCGAACTGACTTGTTGGTTTTCATATGGTTGATTTGTCTTGAGTTGTTCTGCTTCGTGCAAAAACCTATGCGCAGCGGCTTGCATGTCTCCGCAGCGCTTCGGAATCATTGCGCATTTCTTCGGATTCCCTGCGCAGCGGGCCTGCGTAATTCCGTTCGACAACCGCTTGCATCAGAATTCGCTTCATTAGTCAAAAGGCGAAAACGATCCGGGCGGAGTTTTGTCATCGGAGATTTTGCGCACGGCGCGGCGACGCAGATACTTGGCTGGGTCCTTCTCGAATGTTTCAAAGCAGAGTGGGCAACAGAGCGCAATCATCTGGCCCTCGATGTTGAGATGGCTAAAGCCTTCGCCGTGTCCGACTGATTTGCCGCAGACGATGCACTGCTCGTCCCATTTGAGCGCCGCGTTTTCCGATTTCATTGTTTCCTTTTCTTCTTCTGCCGCTTGGTGCGCGACGGCACCACCGGCGCTGGCTTTCGTTGACGACTACGTCTAGCGCGAAATATTGATGAGACGTTTGAACGTGGAATCGCGCCGCGGTGATCCAGTATCACGTCACCGCAATCACACGTCGGATTTCCGCAATTTTCGAAGGGCGCAGTGACACGCGTGATAGTTTCCGCCAAGACAGTCACACGACGATCAACAATGCTCGCGCTACCGCGAAAGAGCGCGAAAAATCGAAACCTATTGCCGGTTCGCAAAACCAGCTCGCCAGAATTGATCAGCCCAAAATACGACACAGCCCCGGGTTCTAGCTGAACGACTGTGTTGGCCGGCGAAAATCTTACGGCAGCAGCGCGCCCCGAAAAGACTTTCCCTTTCGGAGTCATGAGCTCGACAAAAACGCCCTTCGGCGAGCGGACTGCTTTACTGATGCCTGCCGTTTTTTGTTTCATTGCCTTTTCCGAAATCAACATTGGAGAGGCGAGAAAAGACGGCTACGCATCCTTTCGGAAAAGCTGCGCGTTTTTTCGCAGTACTATTTCGCCGCGCTGACCAACCCTGCTCGAAAATGGCTCGGTGACTTACGAACGATTCTTTTGAACGCGCGGTTGAATTGTGAGAGGGACTGGAAACCTACTTCAAATGCAACTTCACTGACGCGCATATTGGGATTTAGCAGAAGATTGCGCGCTTTCTCGACGCGCGTGCGCGCGACGTACTCAACGAAATTGAGGCCCGTGGCCTCTTTGAATTTCTCACTAAAATAATTCGCGCTCATGTTCACGACGCGCGCAACGTCCGGTAGCGAGAGTTCTTCGCGAAATTTCTGATCGATATGCCGGCGTGCGCGCGACACGGCTTCGGGCTCGGCCTTTTGACTCTGCAAGGCAAGCTGATTAGCGCAAGAGGCCAGGTGTTCCGCAAAAATCGCGAGTAGCCGGATAAGCGATTCATATTGCGGCAACGAGAGAACGCGCGTGTTGAAATAGGCTTCTTCAACCTTTTTGAGGTCAACCTCAGTGCCCCATTTGATGAGCGTTTCTGCAATGCGGTTGAACTCAGGTTTCTTGGGATGGTGCAAAAGAATTTGCCCCGTTTGGAGAAACGCGATCAACTTGTCGCCCACGCGCACCGGCACCGCCGTCTCGCACAGACCGGCAAAACATTTCAAGGTCTTGGGCTGGAGATGCGCTTCCTGTTCGAGCTTTTGTTGCAAGGCGTAACATGCCGCGCAACTCGTGTTCGTTTTCGCCATCAGCGTGCAGAACGGATTTTCCTGCCGGCGCGCATAGTGCACCACATTCAGCATCTCTGGAGCATGCAAGCTGAGCGGCAGGCCGGTGCCGCGCGTAAATGCGCGTTCGAAATCGCGATAAATCTGCGACTCCGAGAGAGCGCCTTGCACGGACCAACTGGATGATTTTCGCCTCATGCAGCCATTAACCGGAGTGTTAATGCTTTTCGGTTTTGTGTTTCGTCGGTGAAAGATCGACATCAATGCCGTCACGCGAAAGTTGATCGCCGCTGGCAACCGTCGCGACTGTTCCTTCCGGATGCTGATACCAGCCCGGATCGTCGTAGCTCGTGATCCCTTCGCGCACTTTGAGCAAAGTCAGCAAGCCGCTCATGTCGATCACGTCGAATGGGCCAGGCGCACCAACCATCGGCAGGCTGTTGCGCGGCATCTTCATTTGCATCTCTGCCATCTCGCCCATGCCATTTGTTCCCATTGTCATGTAACCGGGCAGCAAGCTCGCGCGGATTTTCTCGTCCAGCTTCCCCGGCTGCACGCCGATCATGTTCGGAAATTTGTCTCCCATTTGTGTCATCACGTGATGGGTCATGTGGCAATGCATCGGCCAATCGCCCGGCGCATCGGCGACAAAGTCGAACGTGCGCGATTGACCCACTGCGACGAGCACGGTCGTCTCAACCTGCTGCGCGGACTCGGGAATTTGGCCGCCGTCGGTTTCGGTTATTCGGAACTGATAACCGTGCAGGTGAATCGGATGATGCTCCATCACCGCGACGCTGGCGATGCGAATGCGAACGCGATCGCCCAGCTTTGCCACCATCGGTTCCGTGGCCGGGAAAATTTTTGCGTTAAAAGTGAAGACGTTGAAATCAGTCATCTCGTTCGGATTCGGCCGTGATGTGCCAGTGTCGAGTCGCCACTCATTGAGCATGAACGCAAAATCCCGGTCAGGACGCTCGGTTTTCGGTCTGCGTGGATGAATGATGAACAATCCCAT
>WNGQ01000744.1_pt1 | contig 35237 bp, 24 predicted proteins | sample 5407661 | NCBI WGS metagenome assembly WNGQ01 (sample SAMN13153382, study PRJNA577476) | soil metagenome | isolation source: 60 cm soil or saprolite under Garry oak tree replicate 2 | place: USA:California | collected 2016-06-15 | reverse complement strand
CGGACGGGTGCCCCTCGCGGACATCGCCGATCACGGGCCAGCCCTCGGGGTTGTCCTCCCACGCCTCGCCGCGGCCGTAGGGCGTCATGTCGAGCAGGCCCAAGGACCCGTTGACCGGCTCGTTGCCCCGGCCCGTCGTGGAGTAGGTGAGGAACACGCGGTCCCCGTCGCGCAGGAAACAGACGATGTGCCCCATTTCTCCGCCGACCGGCGCCTCCACGCCCCGCACCGAGTACCAGGGCTGGGTGTAACCCATGAACTCGACGTAGGGAGCCACCTCGTCCCACGGGCCCGAGGTCAGGACGGCGAACGAGACGCCCCGGGCGTTGAGGTAGACGGCGTCCTTCACGTGCCAGGCCGTGGTGGTGCAGCCCTCGCACTGCCCCTGGTACGGCGCGCCGTCGTACCACATGTGCTTGTAGACCACCAGCTCGTCGCGACCCTGGAACAGGTCGAGGAACGGGACCGGCCCGTCAACGCCGGTGACCTCGACCGCGCCGTCGAGCTCGACCATCGGCAGCCGCCGCCGGGCCGCGGCGATCGCGTCGCCCTCACGGGTGTGCGCCTTCTCGCGGACCAGCAGCTCCTCGCGCGCCGCCTGCCAGGTGGCCAGGTCGACGACTGGCGGCTTGCCGGGGAGGTTGCTGCTCGCGTTGCCGGGCGTGGTCGTCATGGTGTCCTCCGTGGTGTCTCGTGCCGGGCAGCGTCGTACGACGTCCTACGACGCTCACCAGAACAGACTCGCGACCCGGCCGGAACTCATCGCGGCAGGGGGTGCCCTCGGCCGAGCCTGCACGGACCACGTCGGGCTGACAAGTTCACAGACGCGCTCTGACTGCGGCACCTATGTCACGTGCTTCAGGTCGGCGGTGGCGGTTGCATACTGCGGGCGCCCGGTGGGCCGGTAGACCTGGATCGTTACCCCCTTCGGGGTGGCTCGCGAGTCGACCAGGTCAAGCGCTGTGTCCGGGCCGGTGTCGGGGAATAGCCGCGTGCCCTGGCCGACGACCACCGGGACGGTGAGCAGGGTGATCTCGTCGACAAGCTGGTTGTCGAACAGCCTGCAGCTCACCCGCCGGCTTGGCTTTCAGCTCGCCGATGGCCGCCGCGACGCAAGGTCACCGTGAAACAGGAGATGCGCACACCCGCAGGCGCGCAATTTTGAATCATTGCGACGGGGTGACGTATGAGCCCCGGCCCTTGACCGTCACGACGAGACCCTGCTCGCGCAGCAGGGCAATGGCCTTGCGGGCCGTGCCGCGGGCGACGCCGAACTCCTGCTGCAGCTGGGCCTCGCTGGGTACTGGCCGGTCGGGCAGCAGCCGCCCGGACTGGATGCGCGCGCGCAAGATGTCAGCTACCTGGACGTAGACAGGCGTGGCACTCTGCCGATCGACGGTCTCCCGGGCGGGCATGACCGACAGCTAACCTATCCATGCTCATTAGCTACCGTCCCGGTACGGGACTGCTCGGTCATGGACAGGTATGTACAGGACGGCTAGGATGCTGCCATGCATCCCCAACCCACCGAAGCGCAAACCTCACCGCCATATGGCATGCCCGCGCCGGCCGGCCTCGCGGCCATACCGCCTGACCCGCTGTCGGCGCTGTGCGCCGAGTTTCCGGCCTTCCGCATCTGGCGGGAGATCACCGGCGACCGGACCCATTACATCGCCCGCAGCCTGCACCCGAGCATCAGCCCACATACCGTCGTCACCGACGACTTAGACGAGCTGGGCGACGTGCTCCGCGAAGCCCGAACCGCGAAGCACACCGGCACCAGCAGGCCACGGTGAACAGCCCAGCGCCCAGGCCCGGCGACGTAGCTGCGCCCGCGCCCGATGATGAAGCGGCTGGCTGGCAGGCGGCAAAACAGCTCCGGAGCGAGCACCCGAAATGGCTGGTCATATGGGTTGCCCGCACCCGCCGCTATCATGCCTACCCGCTATCGGGGTTCCGGGCCGACACCGGCCTGACAGACACGCAGCCCGCCGGCCTTGCCGCTCAGATCGAGCAGGCTGAACGCGTCGCTGCCAGTCGGCGAGCAAGGCCACGACTCGGCCGCACCGGCAGCTAGCCGGACGTCATCGGGCCCGTCCGTGATCGCCGGAAGGTCACCCCGGTAACACACGGGCGGGGACTGGTGCCGTAACCATCACATCTGGGAACCGGCACGGTGACTCTCAGCTGGCTGGACTGCACCTGGTGCGGCGGTGACGGTCACTGACTGGTCCGCTGCAACACGCGGGACTGCACCGAGGAATGGTCCCGTCCCAGACCCGACCCGAAGATCCTGCTTCGGCGCTTGTCAACCAAGGACTTGCCGCCGCGACACTGAACGGGCGGACGACGACAATGGCGGCCACCCATACGACAGCAGATCGCCATAGCGACGACTCCGGCCGCCGTGGTGGTGTTCGTCCCGGGACCGTAACGTCGGTACGTTACGACAACCTGCCAGCCATGGGCGGGACACCGCACTATGCCGTCCCCCGTGCGGGTCGCATGATGATCCCCAGGTCCGGCTCGTCATGACGTGACGGCGCGATCCTAGTTGCTGCCTCGAACAGCAGGTCGGGGAGGATCACAAGCGCATCGTCGATCAGCCCCATGACCGGCCCGGCGACCGGCGACTGGTCCAGGTCCAGAGCTGCCCTCCAGACCGCGGGGTCGTACCGCGCCAGCAGTGATAGGCCGAATAGCAGGACCCACCAGAGCAGCACGGGGGGCAACCGGTCCGACCGTCGCCAACTACTGGGATAAGCCAGCGCTCCTCGCCGCTCCTGTACCCAGGTAGGCGGTTGTGGACGGGCGACACGAACAGTTCTTCGGGAGGAGGCTCCCCGTGCCACCCCGCTAGTGGATGAGCCCGCGCAGCGCCGCAAGGCAGGGACGGCCGTGAACCTACCAAACAAACCTGCTAAACATTCTAAGTAGGGCTGCGATTAGGATGTTTATTATTCCTTGGGAGGTTCTTTGCACAGCGTCGCCGATCTCGACGCACTCATCGGGCGGTGCCAGCCCAGGTCGTCACCCGGCTCAGCGCGATCGACTTCGGCCGAGGCTCGGAGGCGTTTTACCGCGATCAGATGCCGGGGTTGCTCACCGAGCTCGCGAATCGGGCTCGCGTCCAGAGCATCACCGCATCGTCCGCGATCGAGGGCGTTGTTGTCGCGGACGTCGGCCGCGCCGAAAGGATCATCAACCGGCGGACGACGACGGTGCGCAACCGGAGCGAACAGGAACTGGCCGGCTACCGCGACGCCCAGGACTACCTGTGCCAGCAGGACTGGCGCCCGGCTGGCCCGTCGAGCGTAAAACCGCTGGTGGTGGACGGAATGCGCAGTAGGGCCCGGCCCGGCCTGCGGCGGGCGAAGCCAGCGGCCGGGTCGTGGCCCGTCCGCAGCGGGTCAGGCGGTAAAACACGGCAGCAGGCCGCCGGGACCAGCCGGGGTCGTCTCCGGCGAATGTGCCGCACAGTTCAAATGAATACTGCGTAATCCATCGGTCTCTTGATTGTCAGCGTAAAACCGAGCCGAAATGCAGGCCGGCAGGCTGGAATTATGCTGGGTTAGCCGGATTGCGGCATTAAGAAATTGTGCGGCTAAAAGAGGATGCCGCCGGTATCGCCGGCTGCGGCGGCGACGGTTATGTCCATGGCTAGCCGGCCTGCGGCGCGCCCTTCACCTGGCGGCCGGCCGTCCAGACCCCGGTCACCTGGGCGGGGTCGGCCAGCACGGTGATGTCGGCGAGCGGATCGGCGGCAAGCGTGATCACGTCCGCGTCGTAACCGGCTTCGAGCCTGCCGCTGCGGGGTGCCTGCGGCCCGAGGGTCAGCGGCGCGATGGCAGTCGCCGCCTCGATCGCCTGCAGCGGCGTCATGCCGAGCGCGACGAGATGCGGCAGTTCCGCGCCGTTCTTGCCCCACGAGTTCGGCATGTCGCTGCCGGTGAGGCCGATGTCCGTGCCCATCGCGATGGTGACCCCGCGCTGTAGCGCAAGCGCCACCGCCTGGGCATGCACGTCGGCGATGGCGACGAGTTTCGTGGCCGCGTACTCCGGCACGGCGGTCAGGTTGGCCAGGATGTCCTCGATGATCGTCCTGGTCGGCACGAGGATGGCTCCGGTCTCCCGCACCGCGTCGCAGCATTCCTCGTCCAGATAGGTGCCGTGCTCGATGGTCCGCGCCCCGGCCTCAAGCGCGGCGATGATTCCCGGCTTGCCGTGGCAGTGCGCGGCGACCACGCGCTCGGCCAGCCCGGCCACCTCCACGATCGCGCGCAGTTCCGTGTTGGTGAACTGCTGATGGACCGGGTGATCGACCTCGGAAAGCACCCCGCCGGAGGCGCAGATCTTGATCACCTTGGCGTTGCGGCGCAACTGCTCGCGCACGGCCCGCATGCAGCCGTCCGCGCCGTCGGCGAGCCGCAGGGCGCCGTCGCGGCGGGAGAAGTCCTCCATCCAGGCCAGCGGGTAGGAGTGCAGGTCGGCATGGCCGCCGGTGGTGCTCAGGATCGCCCCGGCCGGGTAGATGGCTGGCCCGTCGAGCGTCCCCTCGCGGACGACCCTGGCCAGGTCGATGCCGAGGCCGCCGACCTCCCGCACCGACGTGATGCCGGCATCGAGGGCGGCGCGCAGGTCCCGCGCGCTGCGCGCGGCGCGCAGCGCCAATGGCTCTAGCGGCAATTTTGCCAGGTCAAAGACCCGGGAGCCGAGGAAATGGCCATGACAGTCCCACAGGCCTGGCAGCACGGCGGCGGCGTCATGGGAGGTGGCGCCAGGGGTGTCGGGCGCGGCTGCGGCGGGTCCCGCATAGCTGATCCGCTGGCCATCGAGCACCACCACGCCATCGGGAACCGGGTCACCGCTGCCCGGAATGAGCAGCCGCGCCTGGATTCTGTCCATGATCACTCCTCGGGTTCTCGGCAGGGCTCGGCGGCTGACCCGGGTGCCGCAGGGCGGTCCCTGGGCGTCCGCCGGGCACGGTCCCAGGGGCGTCCGCAGGCACGGTCCCAGGGGCGTCCGCAAGGCGGTCCCAGGGGCGTCCGCAGGCGCGGCCCCAGGGCGTCCGGATGGCAGTCCCAGGGGCGTCCGCAGGCGCGGCCCCAGGGCGTCCGGATGGCAGTCACTGGGCGGTCGCCGAGCGGGACCCGGGGCGGTTGCGGGCTGGATTCGGGGCGGTTGCGGCAGGCAGCGGGACCGCCGAATGGCGGCATTCCGGGGGCCCGGATTGGCCTCGAAACCGGCCAGCAATGCCAATTTCTCTGCGGGTATCTGATTGTGTGCCTTCGTATGCAGCCGGTGATGCGCTATACAGGTCTCAGTGCGAGGGAGCGAGATGCGGCCATCAGAGGGGTCTCCGTCCCTGCCCGGCTGGCGGGCGGCGCAGGACGGGATTGCCCGCATTCGCCGAATGCTGTCAGCCGCCCCGCTTCCCGTCAAGATCGTTCTGATTGCCGTCCTGGTTATTTTCTTCCCGGTTGCCATCCCGGTGGCGTTCTCGATCCTGCTGGTCGGCGCGATGATTTACGCGCCCATCGCGGTAGCGTCCGGCCGCCGCTCCGTCGCGGCCTCGCTGTCCGTCGCTGTGTGGGGCGTGATGCTGGTAACCGTATGGTCAGAGCGCCAGGGGTCCTGGATGCCCGCGCTGCTCGTGCTGCCTTTCCTGGTGGTGGCCGCGGCCCACGCCGGATCGCTCGGCCGCTGGTTCGTGCCGTGCCGGACGGTCGCCTGGGCACTCCTGTGGGCGCTGCCGGTAGGGTTCCTGGCCGGCCTGATTCATGCGTATCAGTCCGTCGTCGCTGCCGCCTTCGCCTGGCTGATGGCCTGCATCGTGCTCGGCTGGCGGCTGGCTAAGTCGTGGCAGGACGCGCGGGAGTTCGGCCGCCAGCAGGCACGCGGCGGCGCGCTCGCGGCGCCGCATGCCTGGCCAGCCACCCGGCCGCCGCCAGCAGGCCGCACCGCGAGCCCGCCGGGCACCGACAGCCGGGTGGCGCTCGCGGGTGACCTGGTCCGGGCCGGGCATCCCGCGGACGGCTCGCGCAGCCAGCCGCCCGCGGCGGCCGCGCGTGATAGGCCGGCCGCGGACCGGCCGCCGGAGATCACGGTTGACGAGGCGATGGCCGAGCTGGACGCCATGATCGGGCTGACCGCGGTCAAGGACCAGATCCGCTCGATCGCCGCCTCCATCGAGGCTGCCCGCAGGCGCGCGATGGCCGGGTACGGGGCCGAGAAGCCCATGCAGCATTTCGTCTTCCTTGGCCCGCCGGGCACCGGGAAGACCGCCGTGGCCAGGATCATAGCCAAGATCTTCTACGCGTTCGGGCTGCTGGAGACGCCCGCCGTGGTGGAGGCGCACCGGGCCGACCTGGTCGGGGAATACCTGGGCGCGACCGCGATCAAGACGACCGAGCTCATCGACTCGGCGCTCGGCGGGGTGCTGTTCATCGACGAGGCCTACAGCCTGGTCAACGAGGGCGACGGGCAGGGCGACCGGTTCGGCAACGAGGCCGTCCAGGCGCTGCTCAAGCGGGCCGAAGACGACCGGGACGACCTGATCATCATCCTGGCAGGCTACGAGAAGCAGATGGAGAACTTCCTGGCCTCGAACCCGGGCCTGACCTCCAGGTTCGCGATCAGGGTCAAGTTCCCCGGCTATGCCCCGGCGGAGCTGCTCGCGCTTGCCGACTCCGCCCTTGAGCGCCGCGGCGAGCTGCTCGATCCCGATGCCAGGCCGGTGCTCTGGCGGATGTTCGAGGATGTAGGCAGGCGCAAGCTGGCGGACGATCTCGGCAACGGCCGGTTCGTGCGCAGCCTGCTGGAGAAAGCTGGCCAGGCCAGGGACGTACGGGTGATGGGCGCGCAGGATGAGCCATCGTCCGCCGATCTGGTGACGATCGAGGGAGCCGACCTCGAGCGCGCGTTCACAGAGCTGACCAGCAGGTTCCGCGGCTACAGCGAGACGCCGTCGCTGGAGAGCGCGCTGGCCGAGCTGGACGCGCTGATCGGCCTTGAGCCGGTGAAGCGGCAGGTGCACGAGATCGCCGCCCAGCTGCGGGTGGCGCGGCTCCGCGACCGGCAGGGACTGGCCAGCCAGCCGCCAGCCAGGCATTTCGTCTTCACCGGCCCGCCGGGCACCGGGAAGACGACCGTCGCCCGCATCCTGGGCCGGATCTTCGCCGCCCTCGGGCTGCTTGTCCGTCCCAGCGTGGTCGAGGCGCACCGCGCCGACCTGGTCGGCGAGCACCTGGGTTCCACCGCGATCAAGACCAACAAGCTGGTGGACTCCGCGCTCGGCGCCGTGCTGTTCATCGACGAGGCCTATTCGCTGTACAACGACGGTTACTCCGGGGGAGACGCGTTCGGCTCCGAGGCCGTGCAGACGCTGCTCAAGCGGGCCGAGGATGACCGCGACCGGCTGGTGATCGTGCTGGCCGGGTACACCCCGGACATGGACCGGTTCCTGCGCAGCAACCCCGGCCTGGCGTCGCGGTTCAGCGTGCGGATCGGCTTTCCCAGCTACTCGCCTGCCGAGCTGGTCAGGATCGCCGAGGTGATCGCGCAGCAGGCGGGGGACAGCTTCGCCGATGACGCGCTGCCGGTGCTCGACCAGATCTTCAGCCGGGCCTGCGCGGAGGGACGTATCGACGAGCTCGGCAACGGCCGGTTCGCCCGGTCGCTGTTCGAGCGCGCGTGCGCGGCCAGGGATCTGCGGGTTGCCCATCTGGGCGATGCCGCGAGCGCAGCGGATCTCACCACGGTGGCCGCCGTTGACCTGGCCGCTGCCTACCAGGAAAGCAGCGACTGAGCTTCCCGCAGCGCCTGAGCTTCCCGCAGCGACTGAGCTTCCCGCAGCGACTGAGCTTCCCGCAGCGCCTGGCGGCCGCCAGGGCCAGGATGATGCCCAGATCGGTAAATTCCATCCGGATAGCCTGAGCGAGGCCGTACGACGATCTCAGGCCCGTCTGGGCTTGCGCCCAGCCGGGCGCACTGCGGCTGAGATCCCGGCCGGTGACGTGCGGACAGTCGGCGAGGAAGGGCAACCGTGGACCGCGGCTGGGAGTTCTGGATCGACCGTGGCGGCACTTTCACCGACGTGGTCGCGCGCCGCCCGGATGACACGCTCGTGGTGCACAAGCTACTGTCCGAAGACCCGGGCCGGTACGCAGATCCTGCCGTCGCCGGTATCCGGCAGCTGCTCGGCGTGCAGGATGGCGCTCCGCTGCCAGCTGACCGGATCTCCGTGGTCCGCCTTGGCACCACGGTCGGGACCAATGCCCTGCTTGAACGCAAGGGCGAGCCGACAGTCCTGGTCATCACTCGCGGGTTCGCGGACGCGCTGCGGATCGCCTACCAGGACCGGCCCCGGATCTTCGACCGGCAGATCGTCCGCCCGGAGATGGTGTACTCGCGGGTGATCGAGGTCACTGAGCGGATCGGGGCCGGTGGCGAGGTCATCATCGCGCTGGACACCGATGCCGTGGCGTGCGACCTCCGGGCCGCCTACGACGAGGGCTTCCGGTCGGTGGCCGTGGTGTGCATGCACGGCTACCGGTACCCGGCGCACGAGGCCCGGATCGGCGAGATCGCCCGCCGGGCCGGGTTCGCGCAGGTGTCACTGTCGCACGCGGCAAGCCAGCTGATGAAGCTGGTGTCGCGTGGCGACACCACGCTGGTGGACGCCTACCTCTCGCCGATCCTGGCCCGCTACGTGGATCAGGTGGCCGGCCAGCTGGACGGCGTCCGGTTGCAGTTCATGCAGTCCAGCGGCGGCCTCACCGACGCCCACCTGTTCCGGGGCAAGGACTCTATCTTGTCCGGGCCGGCCGGCGGCATCGTCGGCATGGCCCGTACCGCGCAGGCAGCGGGCTTTGACAAGGTGATCGGGTTCGACATGGGCGGCACCTCGACCGACGTGTCCCACTACGCGGGCGAGTTCGAGCGGCAGTACGAGACGCAAGTCGCCGGGGTGCGGATGCGGGCGCCGATGCTGAGCATTCATACGGTCGCGGCCGGCGGCGGGTCGGTCCTGCACTTCGACGGCAGCCGGTACCGGGTCGGCCCGGACTCGGCCGCGGCGCACCCCGGCCCGGCGGCCTACCGGCGCGGGGGCCCGCTCACGGTCACCGACGCCAACATCATGCTCGGCCGGATCCAGCCAGCGTACTTTCCCAGCGTGTTCGGCGAGAGCGGTGACCAGCCCCTGGATGCCGGGATCGTGCGGGAACGGTTCGCCGCGCTGGCGCGGCGGATCGGGGAAGCGACCGGCGGCCCCTCGCTCTCCGGGGAGTCGGGGTCCGGGGGGTTGGGGTCGGTGGCGTCCGGCGGGTCGGGGCCCTTGGCGTCCGGGGGGTCGGGGGGGCCTGGGGGGTCGGCCGCCCGGTCCGGTGCGTCCCCGTCAGCTGAGCAGGTCGCGGCCGGCTTCCTGGAGATCGCGGTGGCGAACATGGCAAACGCGATCAAGAAAATCTCCGTGCAGCGCGGCTATGACGTGACCAAGTACGTGCTGGTGACGTTCGGCGGGGCGGGCGGCCAGCACGCCTGCGCGGTGGCCGACGCGCTCGGCATCACCCGGGTGCTCATCCACCCGCTGGCCGGGGTGCTGTCCGCCTACGGGATGGGACTTGCGGACGTGACCGCGATGCGCGAGACCGCGGTAGAGGCGCCGCTCGCCGCCCGGCTGCTACCGGAACTCGACCGGGTAGCCGGCCGCCTGGAGGCCGACGCGCTCGCCGAGCTTGCTCAGCAAGGGATCGGGCCCGGCCGCGCCAGGCCGGCCAGGCGGGCGCACCTGCGCTACGACGGAACCGACACGGCGCTGCCGGTCCCGCTCGGCGGCGTGGCCGAGATGGTGACCAGTTTCGAGCAGGCATACCGGCAGCAATTCTCGTTCCTCATGCGCGGCAAGACGATCCTCGTGGAGGCTGTGTCCGTCGAGCTTGTCGCCGCGTCCGCAGTGCTGGCCAGGCAGCCAGCCGGGCCGCCGCTGGCCGGGCCGCCGCTGGCCGGGCCGCCGCCGCCGCCGGGGTCGCCGCTGCCGGGATCGCCGCCGGCCGGGATCGCGCGAGGCGAGCCGCCCGGGCCGGGAGAGGCGGGCGCGGGAGCCACGGTGGCGATGTACGTGGCGGGCGCGCGGGCGGACGTGCCGCTCGTCCGCCGCCGTGACCTGCGGCCCGGCCAGCGGGTGGACGGGCCGGCACTGATCGTGGAGGACTTCGCGACCACGGTGACCGAGCCAGGCTGGCGGGCGGAGCTGACCGGGCTCGGCGACCTGCTGCTCACCCGCATGGCGGCGCGGCCGGAGCGCCGCCTCGCCGGGACCACGGTCGATCCGGTCATGTTGGAGATCTTCAACAACCTGTTCATGTCAGTCGCCGAGCAGATGGGGGTGCGGCTGCGCAGTACCGCGCACTCGGTCAACATCAAGGAGCGGCTGGACTTCTCCTGCGCCATCTTCGACGCTGCCGGGGGCCTGATCGCCAACGCCCCGCACATTCCGGTGCACCTCGGCTCGATGGGGGAGAGCATCAAGATCGTCGCGAGGCGTAATGCGGGCCGGATGCGGCCCGGTGACGTGTACGTGCTCAACGATCCCTACCACGGCGGGACGCATCTGCCGGACATCACCGTGGTCACCCCGGTGTTCGACGGCGCCGGCCGCGAGATTCTCTTCTACGTGGCATCCCGCGGCCACCACGCGGAGGTCGGGGGCATCACGCCGGGCTCGATGCCTGCGTTCAGCACCCGCGTCGAGGAAGAAGGGGTGCTCATCGATAACTGGCTGCTGGTGCGCGGCGGGGTGCTGCGGGAAGCGCAGACACTGGACCTGCTGCGCGCCGCGCCCTACCCGTCCCGCAACCCGGAGGTGAACCTGGCCGACCTGCGGGCGCAGATCGCGGCCAACGAGAAGGGGGTGCAGGAACTCCGCCGGATGATCGCGTATTTCGGGCTGGACGTGGTGCAGGCCTACATGGGGCACGTGCAGAACAATGCCGAGGAGGCGGTGCGCCGCGTCATCACCGCGCTGAGCGACGGCGAGTACGCCTACACGCTCGACAACGGGGCGGTCATCAAGGTCGCGGTCCGGGCGGACCGCGCGGCCCGCACGGCGGAGGTCGACTTCACCGGAACCTCGGCGCAGCTGCCGGGCAATTTCAACGCGCCGTCGTCGGTGGCCATGGCGGCCGTGCTTTACGTGTTCCGCAGCCTGGTGGCCGATGACATCCCGCTCAACTCCGGCTGCCTCAAGCCGGTCCGCGTGATCATCCCGCCGGGATGCATGCTGGCGCCGGAGTACCCGGCCGCGGTGGCGGCCGGGAACGTGGAGACCTCGCAGGCGATCACCGGTGCCCTGTTCGCTGCGCTTGGCGTCATGGCGGAGGGCTCGGGCACGATGAACAACGTCACCATCGGCAACGATCGCTACCAGTACTACGAGACGGTGGCCAGCGGATCGGGAGCGGGGCAGGGCTTCGCCGGCACCGATGTCGTGCAGACCCATATGACCAACTCCCGGCTCACCGACCCCGAGGTGCTGGAATGGCGTTATCCGGTCCGGCTGGAGCGGTACGCGATCCGGCATGGCAGCGGCGGGGCGGGGCGCTGGCCCGGCGGCGACGGCGGCCGCCGCGAACTCCGCTTCCTTGAGCCGATGACCGTCACCACGCTGAGCAGCCACCGCCGCGTCCAGCCCTACGGAATGGCGGGCGGGAAACCGGGCGCGCTCGGGCGGCACTGGGTCGAGCATGCCGATGGCTCGGTCAGCCCGATGCGCGGATGCGATTCGCTGGCCGTGGCCGCCGGAGACGTGCTCGTGATCGAGACGCCTGGCGGCGGCGGATACGGGTCACCGGCCGGGTGACGGCTCGTCCAGAAATAGCGGGCACGGACGAGAATTCAACTCCGTCGGCTGCGCCGCCAAGGAACCAGCAGTGCCCGCCGGTAACGGTGATCGGCGGACCCGACGCGATGATGCGCGGGCCGATCTCCGCGCCGCTGCGGAACCAGTCCCGCAACGTGAGGGACAGGTAGTTCCGGTCGCCGAGATCCCGGATTGTGGTGATCCCGGCGGCGAGCGCACGGCGCGCCGCCAGTCTCATCCTCAGCAGCAAGGTGGCGTCATCATCGGATTGGATACGGGCCACCGGGTCGCTGGAGGCGTCAAACGCCAGATGCTGGTGCACGTCGATCAGTCCCGGCAGCAAGGTGGCATCGCCAAGGTCGAGGACATCCATCCCGCGGGCGCGCGAGCCATCCGCCCGCACACCGACGATCCGGCCATCCGCGACCTCGACCACGGGGTCAGCCAGGACCTGGGGCGTCCGGCCATCGAACAATCGCCGTGCCGTGATGAGCACCGAACCCCCTGCCGAGCTGCCCGGGGGGCCGGGTGGTCACCCGGCCCCCTCCGGCGGCAGCTCGGCGAGTGCGCTCGCGATGTCGTCCCCGTCGTCCCCGGCCGCCGCGATGACATCGATCAGCGTGTGCAGCACGGAGTGCCGGTCCTCGCCCAGATCAAGCAGCCGCTGCGCGGCCTCCCACAACTCGGGCGGGTCGCCGCGCCAGAGCCGGTCGGCGACGGCGAGGTGCCGGTCGATGTGCGCGTCGTCACCGCGCCCGGCCGCCGGGTGATCATGGTCGGCGGCCAGCAGCGTCCGCCGGTCGGCGGGCCTCGCCGGATCGAGGGCGCCGAGGTCGGTACCGCGATAATGGCCCATCAGCACCGGGAAGGCGAAGGCCCGCCGGGGCAGCGCCTCCAGGTCGGAGTCCGGCAGCAGCCGCGCGACGAGGCCTGCCTCCAGGCCAAACGCGGCCGGGTCGTGGTAGACGCGGGTGAACGTGCCCATCGAGTCGAAGACCGCGTCGAGCGCGGTGCCGATCGCCGCGCTGCCCAGCCCGGAGCGGGATCCCGCCCAGCGGACCCAGGCAGCGAGCACGTGCGGCATGGCGTGCTGCTCGGCGGGCGAGAGCACCACGCGCCGCGGCAGCCAGTCAAGCAGGAAGGTCTCCGCCTTCGCCGGACTCACCCGCAGCGGGCGGCCGAAGTCCCGGTCACACCCGTAGTCCACGATGTGATCGGCGCAGCGGCTCGCCGCCGATCGGTCGGACAGGTCCTCAGCCTCGTCAGAGGCGAGGAATTCGGCGACGAGCATCGCCCGGCGGTCCTTCCGCCATGCCTGCCGCCGGGCCGCGACGCCGCCCCCGCTGCCGCCCGGCGGCCATGGCACGCCACCCCGAGCCGGCGGGAGCGTCCGGACCCTGGCCCTGATGAACGCGTGGTAGGACGGGAATGAGGCGCTGACCGGCGGGTCTGATGCCGCATCGGTCACCGCGAGCGCGGATTCGAGCAGTCGCCGCGCGAGCGGCGGATCCAGCGGCGCGAAGCTCGGCTGCCCGGGCCGGTCCGCCGCCGGCTTGCCCGGACTGCCGGCTGGTCCGCTGGCACTCCCGGCTGGTCCGCTGGCACCGCGGGCTGGTCCGCCAGCATCGCCGGCCGGCTGGCCGCCGGTCTCCTTGCAGAGGTCGAGCAGCTTACTGACCTGCGAGGTCACCCAGCCGTCCCTGGCCATGCCGCCCGCGTTGTAGTCGACGATCACTACCAGCGCGTGCGGCTCCTCACCCGCGTAGCTGAAGACGCAGACGACCTCGTCGCGATCGCCGAAGGCGTCGGAGTTGACGTAACAGTCCGCGGCTGCCACCGCCCCGACGTGCTCGGCCCAGCGTGGCCGGGCGACGCCGCGCTCCATCAGCGCGAGCGCGGCCTGCTCGGCCCGGGCCGCCTGGCGTGCCGTGCCCAGGCAGGCGATGCCGGAAAGCAGGGCAAGGGCCGCCGGGCTGCCCTGCTGCGCGGCATACGCGACCAGGCCCTCGCCGACAAGCTCCTCGATGTCGGCCTGCCGCCGCCTGGCTGGCTTTGCCCCGGCCCGCCCCGGCTGCTGGCCCCACCAGGTGCCCAGCATCTCGCTCACCATGAGCTCGGCATCCAGCGGGCTGCGCACGGCCAGCAATTCCCGTGCGGCACGCAGCATCTCGGCGAACAGCGCGTTCGGCGGGGGCGCAGGAACGCCCGCCCGTCCTGACTGCGGGCCGGGAGGACCTGAATGGCCCGAATTGCCGGCCCCGTCAGACGGTGGCTTACGACGGCTCTGCGGGCTCACCCAGACAGCTTTCCAGATCCACGACGCGCGATGCCACGCCTGACTGCGGCGCGCCGCCCGGTTTTGCGCGCGAGCGGAGTATCGCGCCCGGCCGCCCGGCTCGCGGCCGGGTGCGGGTGGGCCGCGGAGCGGTCATGACTGTGCGGCGCCATGGGCCGGTACCTCCCGCGTGCTGGGATGGGATGATCCTGGCCGCCGGTCAGGGCAAGATCGCCGTAGCGGCCCGGCCCGGCGGGCGCGTGTTCTGCTCTTTGCATCCGTGAAGTGCCCGTCGCCGATCGGGTGGATGGGGCGTGACTCCGCCCCATCGTGCCATAGATGGATTAGTCCGGTAACTGTCCTGACACGGTGCAACGCGATCATTCCGGGTTGCCGGGCCGCCTGCGCCGATTCCGGTCAATCCCGCTGCCCCGATTCGGTCAGTTCCCGCGTGCTGGCACGTTCTTCCTGGTCAGGGCCAGGCTGGCCGCGACACCTTGCGCAACGCCTGGCATGGTGCCTGCCAGCGGCGGCTGGGTCAGGCCGCAGGCTGGCTTCCGGCGTTCGCGCCGTGCGCGCCGCCGCGGCGGCATCGCAGTCACGCCGCGGGGCATCGGAGTCACGTAGTTGTTGGCGGTAGCCTTCTTGTGCTCGTTGTTGCCGCTAGCCTTCTTGTGTCCGCAGTGAGCAGGAAGGAGCCGTTCATGGTACGTGCACGCTCGGCGCCGGGGTGCTCGCGGTGAGCACAGGTACCTCGGTGCCGCGGCCACGCGTGTCCGGAATGGACGTCTCAGATTCAGCGCTGCTCGCCACGCTCCTTCGCGAGGCCCCGATCGGCTTTGCCTTTTTCGGCGCTGACCTCCGCTTCCGCCGGGTGAACCAGACCCTGGCGCGCTGGCGCGGGGCCGACCAGCCGGAGCACATCGGCCGCCTGCCGTCCCAGGTCTGGCCCGAGCAGCTTGCCGACCGGGCCGAGTCCGCGATCCGGCACGTGCTCGCGGAAGATCAGCCGATGTTCGAGTCCGACCAGCCGATTACGTTTCCGGTGATCCCGCCGGATGCGCCTGCCGCCGCCGGGCCTGAGCAGGCGCTGGCGGCAGCCAGGGGGCGGCGGGACAGGACCGGGCCGGAGGCCGCGGCCGGGCAGCAGGTCCGGCACTGGGCCTTCTCCTGGTTCCCCTCGCACGACCCGGACGGCGACATCACCGGGGTTGCCCTGATCGCCGTCGACATCACTGACCGGCAGAACTCTGAGGAGGCGGTCAGGCGGAGCGAGGAGCGGTATCGCTCCCTGGTGCAGGCAGGCGCCCAGGTTGTCTGGGTAACGACGCCGACCGGCGAGATCGCAGAAGATTCTCCCGAATGGCGCTGGATCACCGGCCAGACGGCGGAGGAATACCAGGGCAACGGGTGGCTGGACGCGATCCATCCGGAAGACCGCGAACGGGTGGAGCGGGACTGGCGGGGCTGCACGGCGACCGGGAAGGTCTTCGACGGCCGCTACCGGGTGCGCACGAAGACCGGCTCCTACCGGCACTATGACGTCCGCGCGGTCCCGATCGAGCGAGACGGCAAGATCGTCGAATGGGTCGGTGCCAGCACCGATGTGACCGGCCAGCGCGAGGCCGAGGAGATGCGGGGCCGGCTGACCGAACAGCTGTCAGCCGCCGCCTTGCGCACTGCGCGGCTGCAGCAGGCTACCTCGATGCTGGCCGAAGCGCTGACCGTGGAGCAGGTTGTGGAGGTCATCACGGAGGTCGGGCGCTCGGCGATCGGCGCGGATCGCTCCGTGGTCGCGCTGCTCGACCCCGAGCGGCTCAGGCTGCGGACGGTCACCCCGGGCGGCATGCCGGACGGGCCCGGCGCGCCGAGCGGCGACATCCCGCTGGACACGCCCAGCGTGATGACCGCAGCCATCCTGGCCCGCCGCCCGCTGCTCGTGGAGAGCCCGGACAGCCTGCGCAGGCAGTTCGAAGACGTGACGGACGTCGACCTGTTCCTGCAGCACAGCGACGAGCGGGCGTGGGTGGGGCTGCCGCTGATCGCGGCCGGCGCGCCGCTGGGCGCGCTGCGATTCTCGTTCACCAGGCCACGGCAGATCACCGAGGAGGAGCGGGTCTTCCTTGAGGCCCTGGCAGGCCAGTGCGCGCTCGCGATGGAGCGCGCCGCGCTGTTCGAGCGCGAGCACACCACGGCAGAAACGCTGCAGCGGAGCCTGCTGCCCGACCGGCTGCCGACCGTGCCTGGCATCGTGCTTGAAGCCAGCTACCTGCCGGTCACCAGGAACATGGAGATCGGCGGCGACTGGTACGACGCGTTCCGGCTGCCGGACGGCAAGCTGGCCGTGGCCGCTGGTGACGTGATGGGCAAGGGCCTGACCGCCGCGGCCGGCATGGGCCGCGTCCGCAATGCGTTGCGCGCCCTCGCGCTGACCGACCCGCGGCCGGCCGCCGTGCTGGCCGGCCTTGACCGGCTCTTCGTCGCGACCGAGCTCGAAGAGCAGGTGACGACGGTCGCGTATCTCGTCGTTGATCCCGAGACCGGCGACGGCATGGCTGGTAACGCGGGGCACCTGCCGCCGCTGCTGCTGTCCCGCGATGCTCCGCCACGGCTGGATCAGACCGAGGCAGGGACGCCGCTAGGCTGGGCCAGCCCGCGGCAGCAGTATGCTTTCCGGCTGCCGCCCGGCAACACCGCGGTGCTTTATTCCGATGGACTTGTGGAGAACAGAAGGCGCGGTCTCGACGCCGGCCTGGACGAACTGGTGGCGGTGGCGGCGCAGGCGCCAGCGGAAGTGGTGGAAGACCCTGCCAGACTGCTCGACTACCTGGTTGAGCGGATGCTCACGGGCTATGAGCAGGACGACGACGTGACCGTGCTGGTGCTGCACATGCCGAGGCGCGACGGGATAGGGCTGGCCGGGAAGCCGGCCGCCGCGGCGCCCGCAAGGAGGGGCAAGGCGTGAACAATGCGGGAATCATGGTCAGGCATGGGCACGCACGGCTGCGGCCAGCGCGCGGCCAGGGCTTGCGGTTGTACGACCTACCTCCCGACTCCGCCTAAGGTGGGAGACGGGAGATCAGTCGGCCCGGGCCGCTGTGCCGGGTGGCCTGAGCCCGGTGCCTGGCATCATCCCAGCAGCGAGACCCGCGCGGTAGGGTCCATTTCCCCGCCATACCTACGCAGGAGAGGGTGTCCGTGTCGCTTGCCAGTCCGGTCAGCCAGAGGTCGAGCACGCCGCGGCGGGCCGCCAGCCAGCGAAGGAAGGGGTGACTGCGGTGGCAAGCGCGGCAGGCTCCGCAGCGCAGCCAGGGACATCCGCCCAGAACGGGCGGTTGCGCACGCGGACGTCACAGCGGCGCGGCTCGGCTGACGCAGCGATGGCGCTGGTGGAAGATGATGCGGCTGCTGACAACAAGCGCGGTTCCGGGTCGGCGGGTTCCGGGTCGGCGGGTTCCGCCGAGCATGCCGATGCTGCCCGGCCCGGGAGGTCAGCGGGCCGTTCCGGCGCAGCGGCTGACAACGGCACGGCCGAACCGGATGGCGCCGCGGTGACGGCGGGCCAGCAGGGCGGCGGGCAGCAAGGCGGCGGCCAGCAGGGCGGCGGCCAGGACTCCGGGCGCGGCCGTAAGGCGGCGCGCCGGCCTGCTTCGGCTGGCCGGTCCGCGGCGGATGGCAGGTCCGGGACAGCGGTCCGGGAGCGCTCCGGGGCCGGGCGGCCGGGCGCCGCGCCTGGCGACGAGGATGGCAGCCCGGATACCGCCGCGGCTGGCCATGGTGGCGAAGGCGAATCTGGTCCCGCCGGCCCGGCGGATGACCTTGAGCTGGACGTCGAGGTCGAGGTCGACGTGGACGCCGACTTCGACGTCGCCGACCTGGCCGCGGTCGCCGATCTTGAGGTCGACGTCGAGGTCACGCTTGAGGATCTGGCCGACCTCGACGAGGACGAGGATCCTGCCGTCGCCCTGGACGCCGATGCTGAGCCGGGGCCGGCCGACGCGGATGCCGATACCGATGCCGCGGATGACGGCGACGACGCGGCGGAGGCCGCGGCTGGCCCGGACGTCCCGGTTAAGGGGCAGGCCGCCGCGGAACCCGCAGCCGCGGTCACCGCTCCAGCCGCCGCGAAGGCAGCCGGCGAGGACGGCGAGGACGAGGCTTTCGTCTACGGCGATGACGACGAGGATCTCCCCGCCGCGCAGGTAGCCGCGGCGGGCGCCACGGCCGACCCGGTCAAGGACTATCTCAAGCAGATAGGCAAGGTGCCGCTGCTCAACGCCGAGCAAGAGGTCGAGCTGGCGAAGCGGATCGAGGCCGGCCTGTTCGCCGAGGAGAAGCTCGCCGAGGGCCGGGGTACGCTGCGGCCCGATGCGCGCAGTGACCTGGAGTGGATCGCCGATGACGGCAGGCGTGCCAAGAACCACCTGCTGGAAGCGAACCTGCGGCTCGTGGTGTCGCTGGCCAAGCGGTACACCGGGCGCGGGATGCTGTTCCTTGACCTGATCCAGGAGGGCAACCTCGGCCTGATCCGCGCGGTGGAGAAGTTCGACTACACCAAGGGCTACAAGTTCTCCACCTACGCCACCTGGTGGATCCGGCAGGCGATCACCCGGGCCATGGCCGACCAGGCCCGCACCATCCGCATTCCCGTGCACATGGTAGAGGTCATCAACAAGCTCGCCCGGGTGCAGCGGCAGATGCTGCAGGACCTGGGCCGCGAGCCGACCCCTGAGGAACTTGCCGCCGAGCTCGACATGACCCCGGAGAAGGTCATCGAGGTGCAGAAGTACGGGCGCGAGCCCATCTCCCTGCACACGCCGCTCGGCGAGGACGGCGACAGCGAGTTCGGTGACCTGATCGAGGACTCCGAGGCGATCCAGCCGGGTGAGGCGGTCAGCTTCACACTGCTGCAGGAGCAGCTGCATTCGGTGCTCGACACGCTCTCCGAGCGCGAGGCCGGCGTCGTCTCGATGCGATTCGGCCTCACCGACGGGCAGCCGAAGACGCTCGATGAGATCGGCAAGGTCTATGGCGTGACCCGGGAGCGGATCCGGCAGATCGAGTCGAAGACCATGTCGAAGCTACGTCACCCGTCCCGCTCCCAGGTCCTCCGCGACTACCTCGACTAGCGCCCGCCCGCCCGGCCGCCCGGCTAGCGCCCGCCCGGCTACCGCCCGCCCGCTCTGCTACCGCCGGCCCGCTCTGCTACCGCCGGCCCGCTCTGCTAGCGCCCGCCCGGCTGGTCCGGCGCCGGGTGGCCGCTGGCCTGGTTTAAGCGCCGGGTAAGCCCGCGCGGTTAAGCGCCCAGGTAAAGCAGAAACGCGCCTGTTCGCGGACAGGCGCGCTGCGTACGCACGTGCTTTGCACTGACCCGGCCGGTGAACAGCCGGGTCATCGTCACCGGCCCGGCGGCGTAGCCGCTCCGGGTGCCTGCGTCAGCCGATCGGTCTCGTCCTGGATCTCGACAGCGATCTTCGCCAGCGCGTCAGCATGCTGACGATTGTGGTGGGCGCAGAACAGCAGCTCCCCCGACCCTGCAAGCACAACGCGTACGTATGCCTGGGCGCCACATCGGTCGCACACATCCAGGGCGTTGAGCGGCTTTGTTGGGGCTATAGCTCCGGTCATGTCGCCTCCTTCGCCGAGACCCGCCAGGCCGGCTGGCCGGCGGGCCGTGCAACCCTCTGCACTGACTACCGCATCACAACACGTGACCGGCTAGGGAACTTCCATGCCGGCCGGCAATACGCCAGGAGCGAACAGCCCGCTGCCTCCCGACGCGGTCCCTGCCCGTTTCACTGTAGCGCGTATGTTGTCCCAGGTCGTCGGGTATGTCGGCGGCGTGGTGCCGGTGGCATGACCGTACCTGGCGCTAGTCTGCCTGCAGGCCCATCCGGCGCGCCGCCCGGCGCGCCATGTCAGGAGAAGATCCGTGAGTTCCCTCAGCCCTGCGCCCGCGCGGTCGGCCGTCGCCGCCGATGGCTATACCGCACGCCATCTGACGGTGCTTGAAGGGCTCGAGGCCGTCCGCAAGCGGCCGGGCATGTACATCGGCTCCACCGACGGCCGCGGGCTGCTGCACTGCCTCTGGGAGATCGTCGACAACGCGGTGGACGAGGCGCTTGGCGGCCACTGCACGGACATCGAGGTGGTGCTGCACGCGGATCATTCGGCTGAGGTCCGGGACAACGGCCGCGGCATCCCGGTCGACGTGGAGCCGAAGACCGGGCTGACCGGTGTCGAGCTCGTGATGACGAGGCTGCATGCAGGCGGCAAATTCGGTGGCGGTTCCTACACCGCGTCTGGCGGCCTGCACGGCGTGGGCGCCTCGGTGGTAAATGCGCTGGCTGGCCGGCTGGATGTGCAGGTGGACAGGAACGGGTACGAGTGGGCGGCGAGTTTCCGCCGCGGCGTGGCCGGCGAGTTCAGCGGGCCAGAGCCAGACTCGCCGTTCGTGCCCGGCCAGGGGCTGCGGCGGCTGCGGCGGGTGGCTAAGACGCTAACCGGCACCAGGATCAGGTTCTGGCCGGACCAGCAGGTCTTCGTCCGGGACGCGCAGTGGAGCTTCGAGGCCCTCGCCCAGCGGGCCAGGCAGACCGCCTACCTGGTGCCTGGGCTGACCATCCGGATACGCGACGAGCGTGCGGCAGCCCGCAGCTCCGCGCGGCCCGGCCAGCCAGACCCTGGTCACCCCGAGGCCGGCCACGCCGGGCCTGGCCGGGCGCACTCCGGCCTGCATGTCGTGCCCGATGCGGAGCACGACGATGACTCTGCTGAAATGCCGGCCGGAGCCGCGCGCGGCACGGCCGGACCGCAGCAGGCAAAGTTCCAGTTCGCCGGCGGAATCAGCGAGTTCTGCGCTCATCTCGCGCCAGGCGATCCGGTCACCGAGGTAGTCCGGCTGGTCGGCTCGGGGCAGTTCACCGAGACGGTGCCGGTGCTTGATGACCAGGGGCACCTGACCCCGACCGAGGTAGAGCGCGAGCTAGACGTGGACGTGGCGCTGCGGTGGGGGACCGGCTATGACAGCGTGACCAGGTCCTTCGTCAACGTGATTGCCACGCCGAAGGGCGGCACGCATGTCGCCGGATTCGAGCGTGCGCTGGTCCGCACCCTGAATGAGCAGCTGCGCGCGGCCAGGTTGCTGAAGAACGGTGACGAGGCGGTCATCAAGGAGGACGTGCTAGAAGGCCTGACCGCGGTGATCGCAGTGCGGCTGCCAGAGCCGCAGTTCGAGGGCCAGACCAAGGAGGTGCTTGGCACGCCGCCCGCGTTCAAGATCGTCAACCAGGTCGTGGCCGCCGAGCTGCGGGCATTCTTCGAGGCGCGCGGCCGGGGCAGCAGGCAGCAGCAGGCCAGGGCGGTGCTCGACAAGGTCGCATCCGCGGCGAAGACGCGCATCGCCGCCCGCGAGCACCGGGAGAATCAGCGCAGGAAATCGGCGCTCGCGAGTTCGGCGCTGCCAGCCAAGCTGGTGGACTGCCGGTCGGCGGATGACCGCAGCGAGCTGTTCATCGTCGAGGGCGACTCCGCGCTCGGCACCGCAAAGCTGGCCAGGGACTCGGAATTCCAGGCATTGCTGCCGATCCGTGGCAAGATCCTTAACGTGCAGAAGGCATCCCTGTCCGACATGCTGAAGAACGCCGAGTGCGCGGCGATCATCCAGGTGCTCGGCGCAGGCTCAGGCGCTGCGTTCGCCCTGGACTCGGCACGGTACCAGCGAGTGATCTTCATGGCCGATGCCGATGTCGACGGCGCCCATATCCGGACCCTGCTGCTTACCCTGTTCCACCGGTACATGCGGCCGATGGTCGAGGCTGGCCGGGTGTTCGCCGCCGTGCCCCCGCTGCACCGCATCAAGCTGACCAGCCCCCGCAAGGGCCAGCAGCGGTACATCTACACCTACTCCGACTCCGAGCTGCACCGCACCCTGCTCGAGCTTGACCGAAGGGGCCGCCGGTGGGAGGACCCGCCGCAGCGGTACAAGGGCCTTGGCGAGATGGATGCCGCCCAGCTGGCCGAGACGACGATGGATCCGCGCCACCGCACGCTGCGGCGGATCAGGGTCGAGGACGCGGAGGCCGCGACGGCCATGTTTGACCTGCTGATGGGCAGCGAGGTCGCGCCGCGCCGCGACTTCATCGTCGGCGGTGCCGCCGAACTCGACCCGGCCCGCATCGACGCCTGAGGACTACCCGCATCGACGCCTGAGGACTGCCGGTGACCAAGGCACAGCTATTCGAAGGCGCCGCGCTCGCGGACGGACTGAGCCCGGTGCTGCGCAGGCCGGTCAGCGTACTGATCGCCGGTGGAATCGTGACCGGCATTTTCGATTCGGAGGTGCCCGCCGAGGCCAGAGCGGGCGCGAGGGTCATCGACGCGAGCGGCGCGACCATCGTGCCGTCCTTCGTGGACTGCCACAGCCACCTGACGCTGCAGGGCGGCGCGCAGTGGGTAGCGCGCGGCGCCGACGAGACTGCTGAGCTGATCGACGTGGCCGAGCGGAACGCCGCCGCGCTGGTGGCGGCCGGCGTCCGCTGGGTCCGCGACGTCGGCTCGCCGCGGCGCCAGGACACCCCGGACGGCAAGGAGCGCGCGCTGGCGCTCTCCCTGCGCGATCAGTGGCAGGGCAAGGCGGGCTATCCCTATGTGCGCGCGGCCGGCACCTGGGTGACCCGGGGCGGCTCCCTGCCGCCCGGCCTGTCGGTAGAAGTGCAGGACGCGGACGGCCTGCTGGCCGCCTCGCTCGGCCAGCTCGACGACGGCGCCGACCTGATCAAGCTGTACCTGGACGGCCCGGACGCCGACATTGCCCCCTGGTCCGCAGCGGAGGTAAGGCGGGTCGTCGACGCCGTGCACGCCCGGGGCGCGACCGTCGCCGCGCACGGCACGGGACTGGCCAACTGCCGGCTCGCGGCAGAGGCGGCCGTCGACACGCTTGAGCACGGGTTCACGATCGATTCGGACGTTGCGCGGCTACTCGCGGCCAACGCGGTGACGGTCGTGTCCACGCTCTCTGTCCTGCATTCGTGGCAGGGCTTCGCGTCCACCACGACGATGGAGCGGTTTACCGCGCAGGACGGCAGGCGGCGCATCGCCGAGCGGCTTGAGGTGGCCCAGGCGAGCGTGCGGGCGGCGCACGCGGCCGGGGTGCCGATCGCGGCCGGGAGCGACTTCGGCGGCGGATCGGTCCGGGCTGGTCACCTCGCCTGGGAGGTCGAGGGCCTGGTGCGAGCCGGGCTTGAGCCCTGGGAGGCGCTGGGCGCGGCTACCTGGCGGGGCGGCGACGTGCTGGGTGACCCGCATGCGGGCAGGCTGACGGCCGGCGGCCCGGCGCATTTCACGCTGGTCCACGGTGACCCGCTCAGCGACCCGCCCGCCCTCTGGCGGGTCTGGCGCGCACTCTGAGCAATTCGGTACAAAATGTGACAGCCCACACCGTGTGGCCAGCCACAGTTTCATGATCACGGAGACTTCGCGGGGTGCGCACCCCAAACCTTCCGCGATCATGAAAAGCGGAGCGTGTCGGGGTCAGCTGAGCTGGCGGCTCCGCCGACGGCGGCGAGCGGCTGGCGGACCCGCTCACCGGAGCCATCCCGGCGGCCTTCCGCGGGCGGCAGGTCCACCGGCGTCCCTGCTTCGGTCGCGCCGCGGGCCGGCCCGGGCCCGGCCCAGGCGAGCACCAGGACATCCTCGCCCTTCAGGAACCGGTGGCAGCGGACACCGCCGGTGGCCCGGCCCTTCGGCGGGTACTCGCCGTACGGGGAGACCTTGACCGTGGCCGCCATCGTGCCGGGCAGTGCGCCTGCGCTGCCGGCCACGGTGACGACCACCGCACCGCCATATCCGGCACCAGCGCCAGCACCGGCGCCGGCCGCACCAGAGCCGGGACCGGCCGGGTCAACGGCGCCGAACCACACTACGGACGCCCTGGGTGACAGCCGGATCCCGGCCATCCCGCCGGCCGCCCGGCCCTGCGGCCGGACCGACGACGCGCCGAAGCGCAGCAACTGCGCGTCGCTGGTGATGAACACCAGGTCCTGCTCATCGCTGGCGAGCTGGACGGCCCCGACCACCCGGTCGCCGTCCTTCAGCGAGATCATCTCGAAGTCGGCGGCGTTCTGCGGGTAGTCCGGCGCCAGCCGCTTGACCACGCCCGCGGCGGTGCCCACCGCGAGCCCGGCGCCGGTGAAGTCTGCCGCGACGATTCCCACCACGCTCTCGCCCGGCTCGGTGCCGATGAACTCACCGACCGGCGCGCCGCCGGCCAGCCCGGGGGAGTGAGCGCTCGGCGGCAGGGCCGGCAGCTCGAGCACGCCGAGTCTGATCAGCCTGCCCAGGGACGTGACAACGCCCACTGTCCCGCGCGCCGTGCACGGGACCGCGGAGACGATCGCGTCATGCGCCGCCCGCGGGCCTGCCCCGGCCGGCCTCCCGGCGGTCCTGGCTAGCAGGCCCGTCGAGGACAGCAGCACGATGCACGGGTCGTCGGCCACCTCCATCGGGACGGCTGCGGTCCTGGCGGCGCCGCTGCTTTCCAGCAGCACCGTCCGGCGCGGGGTGGCGAACCGCTCGCTGACGCTGGCCAGCTCGTCGGACACCACCTCGCGCAGTCTCGGCTCCGAGTCGAGGATGGCGGTGAGCTCGGCGATCTCGGACTGCAGGGTGTCCCGCTCGCGGTCGAGCTCAAGCCGGTCGTAGCGGGTCAGCCGCCGCAGCGGGGTGTCCAGGATGTACTGGGCCTGGATCGCCGACAGATCGAACACCGACATCAGCCGCTCCTTGGCGGCGGCCGCGTCATCGCTGGTGCGGATCACCTGGATGACCTCGTCGATGTTGAGCAGCGCGATGATCAGGCCGTCCACCAAGTGCAGCCGGCTCTCCCGCTTGGCCCGCCGGAATGCGGTGCGGCGCCGCACCACCTCGATCCTGTGGTCGACGTAGATCTGCAGCAGCTCGCGCAGCCCGAGCACCCGCGGCTGCCCGTTGACCAGCGCCACGTTGTTGATGCCGAACGTCTCTTCCATCGGGGTGAGCCGGTAAAGCTCGTCAAGCACCGCCTCGGGCACGAAGCCGCTGCGGATCTCGATCACCAGGTGCAGGCCGCGGTGCCGGTCGGTGAGATCCTTCAGGTCGGCGATCCCGGCCAGCTTCTTGGCCTGCGCCAGGTTCTTGATCCTGGCCGCGACCTTCTCCGGGCCGACGCCGTAGGGCAGTTCGGTCACCACGATCCCGGTTCGCCGGGGGGAGACCTTCTCGATCCTGGCCGCCGCCCGGGTGCGGAAGGTGCCACGGCCGGTCTCATAGGCGTCCCTGATGCCGTCCAGGCCCACGATCTTCCCGCCGGTGGGCAGGTCGGGACCGGGCACGAAGCGCATCAGCGTCTCCAGGTCGGCGTCCGGGTGCGCGATCAGGTGCCGCGCCGCGGCGATCACCTCGCCGAGGTTGTGCGGGGCCATGTTGGTGGCCATCCCGACCGCGATCCCGGCCGCGCCGTTGACCAGCAGGTTCGGGAACGCGGCCGGCAGCACCTGCGGCTCGGCATCCTGGCCGTCGTAGTTCGGCTGGAAATCGACGGTGTCCTCGTCGATCGAGGCCACCATCTCCATCGCCGCCGCGGACAGCCTGGCCTCGGTGTAGCGGTACGCGGCGGCCGAGTCGTCACCGCCGAGCGAGCCGAAATTGCCGTGCCCGTCGATCAGCGGCAGCCGCATCGCCCACGGCTGCGCCAGCCGGACCAGCGCGTCGTAGATCGCGCTGTCGCCGTGCGGGTGCAGCCGCCCCATCACGTCGCCGACCACGCGGGCGCACTTGACGTGCGGGCGGTCCGGCCGCAGGCCCATCTCGTTCATCTGGTAAAGGATCCGGCGCTGCACCGGCTTCAGCCCGTCCCTGGCGTCCGGCAGCGCGCGCTGGTAGATGACCGAGTAGGCGTACTCGAGGAAGCTGCCCCGCATCTCCTCGGTGACATCGATGTCGACGATGTTTTCCTCGAAGTCCTCGGGGGGCGGGGTTGTCGTGGTGCGTCTGGCCATGACCGCCATTGTGCCGTCCGCAGGCGGGCCGGCACGAGTAACCACGGCCGTCAGGTCGCGGAGAACCCGCCGTCCACGCAGATGAGCTGGCCGGTGACATAATCGCTGGCCCGGCTGGCGAGGAAGACCGCGGCGCCATCGAAGTCGCCGGGCTCGCCGTTGCGGCCGACCATGGTGCGGGCAGCCAGCGCAGCCGATGCGGCCGGGTCAGCGGCAACCGCCCTGGTCAGCGGCGTGGCCACGAATCCAGGGGACAGCGCATTGCAGCACACGCCGTGCCGCGCCCACGCCTCGGACTGGGATCGGGTCAGCGACACCAGGCCGCCCTTGGCCGCCCCGTAGCCGCCGCTGTTGCCGAATGCCCGCATGGCCTGCTGCGACGCGATGTTGATGATCCGGCCCCAGCCGCGCGCCGCCATTCCGGGCCCGAACCGCTGGCCGAGCAGGAACGGCGCGGTCAGGTTGACCGCGATCGTCTGGTCCCACTCGGCGGCGGTGAGCGCATCCATCGGCGGCCGCAGGTTGATCCCGGCCGCGCACACCAGGATGTCAGGCTCGCCGAACCGCGCGGCCGCCTCCGCCGCGCCGCGGGCGAGGTCAGCCCGGTCGCCGAGGTCCGCCGTTACCCAGCGAGCCTCACCGCCCGCCGCCCGGATCCGGGCCTCCGCCGCGGCCAGCGCGTCCGGCCGGCGTGCGACAAGCACCACCCGCGCCCCGGCGCCGGCCAGCGCCGCACCGATTGCCTGGCCTATGCCCGAGCTACCGCCGGTGACCACGGCTACCCGGCGATGCAGCGAGAAAAGCCGGTCGAGATACTCAGCCATGGTAAACGGAAAGTATAGTCAACGCATAGGGCAGGCAAACACGCGGCATCAGGCACCGTCCGGTTGCGGGCATTCTGGATCAAGCCGTACGATCATACGGTGAACTTCGACGACGCCGCACACATCGTGGCCGATATACCCGGCCCGCATATACCGGCCCGCCGTGCGAGCTTGTTGTATAAGCATATAAGGAATTACCGGCCGGAAAACCTGCTTGAGCTGGGCACAGCCCGGGGCGGATCGGCCGTGTTCATGGCCTCTGCGCTGGCCGAGAATGGAATTGGCCACCTGACTAGCGTCGACTCGACCCGCTGGAAATGGGAGAACCCGACTCCGCTGGAAGTGCTGGAGAAAGCGGGCCTTAGCCAATTCGTAACACTTGACAAGAATTTCTCTACTTACGCGTGGTTCCTCAAGGGCGAGCTGGAGTCATGCATGGACGCGGACGGCTTGGTGCGGTCGAAGTATGATTTCATCTTTCTGGATGGCGCGAAGAACTGGAGCACCGACGGCATTACCGTCATAATCGCCGAACGGCTGCTGCGCCCAGGCGGCTGGCTGCTGCTCGATGACCTCGGCTGGAACTACAAGCAGCATGCGCCGGACAAGAAGCGGCATTACGAGATTGACGTGGAGAAGCTGTCCGAGTCGGAGCGATCGGAGCCGCACCTGCGCGCGGTCTTCGATCTGCTGGTACGGACGAACCCCGCCTTCGACGAGTTCGTCGTGCAGGACGACTGGTGGGGCTGGGCACGCAAGTCGCCGGCCGCCGGCCCGGCCGGCAACGGCGTCGGGCACCTGGTCAAGCCGCAGGATGCGGTCAGGCCGCCGGATGCGGTCAAGCCGGGCGTCGGCGGCGTGGGCGCCCTGCTGCGCCGTTCCCGCCGGGCCCGAAGTCACCGAGCGCGGACCGACCGCAACGCGGCTGCCGGGCCCGGCTAAAGGGCCGGCCGTGCGCCGACCATGGTGAGTGCCCTGGCCGCCAGCCGGCATCCGCCGGCCAGCGCCTCACCCGGCGGCTTCTTGTCCAGCCAGGGCGGCAGGAACCCGGCGCAGAACGCGTCCCCTGCCCCGGTGCCGTCCACCACCCGCTCGATCGGCGGGCCTGGCACCCGGACCGGATCCGGCCGGCCGTTAGCGTAGAACAGCGCGCCGTCGGCGGCGAGCTTCAGCACCACCTGCGGGTACCACGCGTTCAGCACCCGGGCGGCCTGCTCCGGGTCGTCCCGCCCGGTGATCACCATGGCCTGGTCGCCGTTCACGAAGAGCAGCGTGGCCCCGTTGCTGAGCTGCAGGAACGGCTCGGCGCCGACGCGCTCAAGCGGCGCGGCGGAGGCGCCGTCGACGGACACGGTCATCCCGGCCCGCTGGGCATGACTGAACGCGGCGAGCGCGGCCTCCCTGGAACCCTCCTTCAGCAGGGTGTAGCCGGAGATGTGCAGATGGCTTCCCGGGGTGAACAGGTCCTTGGGCAGGTCGTCGGGGGATAGCGCGGAGTTCGCGCCTGGGTCGGACAGCATGGTGTGGTCGCCCTTGTGGGTCACCATCACGACGCAGGTGCCTGTTGGCCGCTCCGGGTCCATGACCAGCCGCGCGTCGACCCCGTACCCCATCAGCTCCATGTCCCTGTTGCGGCCGGCGATGTCCGCGCCGCGCCGCCCGACGAAGGCCACCTCGGCCCCGTCGACGGCCAGCCAGGCGGCGATGTTCGCGCCGGAACCGCCGCCGTGCATGGTCACGGTGGCGGGCGTGTCGCTGCCTTTGGCCAGCGGCAGTGCCGCGTGCGCAACCGTGTCCGTCATGAGATCGCCAACGACGACAACGCGTGTCATGTCGCCACCACCTTGGTTACCGAGGCTGGGCCCGGTGCGCCACACTGGTCGGCGCCAGGCTCAGGGGCCAGCGCATAAAACTTAACAGTTCCGCGGGTCCGTCTCGTGCTGTTCGCTCTCCGAATCCGTGATCAGCGGTTATTCACCGTCATGTCGCGACGGTGAGGATTCGCCCCGCTACGACGAGCACAACCTCCTCCGATTCGGCCGCAAGCCGCTGGTTCAGCTCGCCGAGCCGGTCCCGGAACAGCCGGCCGGCCCTGGTCGGCGGGACGACGCCCGACCCCGCTTCATCGCTGACGGCGACGATTCGGGCCGGTGCCTGCCGCCAGGCCTGTACCAGGTCGTCCATGGCGGCATCGATCCGGTTCGCCGGGCCCGCTGGTCCGGCCCCTGCGCCGCCGGTCCAGCCCGGGTCCATGTCCCACGTGCCGGATTCGTCGAGCACTCTGGCAAGCCACGAGCCGATGCCGTCCACCAGGACAGCGCCGGAAGGTTTATTACGGAGTATCCCGGCCGCATCGACACCCTCAGCGGTCTTCCAGCCGGGTGGCCTGCGCGCCCGGTGCGCCGCTATCCGTGCGGCCCATTCCAGGTCGCCGCAGTCCGGATCGGCGGCGCCGTCCGGTGCCACGGCGGTGGCCAGGTAAGTGACGTCGGGCTCGCCGGCCAGCCGGAGCTCGGCCTCGGCGGACTTGCCCGACCGGGCGCCGCCGAGCACCAGGGTCCGGGCCGGCCGCGCGGGCGTGCGGGCTGGCGCGCCCAGCCGGTCCCCGTCGTCCGGCAGGATCGCCCCCCACAGCAGGCAGCGGCGGGCCATCTCCTGCTCCGAGCAGATCCGGTCATCGAGGTGAAAGGCGGCTACCGCGGTACCGGCCCGCACCAGGCCGCGCCGCCGCAGGTCGCCGAGCTGGAACGGGTCGGCGGCCAGGTCAAGGAGCGCAACGTCGTAAGGCCGCCCGGCGGCGCCTGGATCGGGAACCGCGCCCTGCTGGCCGGCCAGCAGCAGCCGGCCACCGTCCGGCCCGGTGATGTCCCACCCGCCGGGCACTCGCCGGACGACGTGCCCGCCGGCCCCGCCGGAAACGCGGTCCCCGCCGGACTGCCCGGCCCCGCCGGCCCCGCCGGACTGCCCGGCCCCGCCGGAATCGCCGGACTGGCCGGCTCCGGCCCGGACGGGGCGCGGCGGCTGGCCGGCCGCGATGTGCAGCTTCCCGTCTAGTACGACAGCGGCGGGGGACCGGCTGCGCCCGGCGGCCCGGCCGCGCACGCAGCACGCGCACCGGCAGCCCGGCCGGGGCCAGCCGTCCGGGCCGCCAGTGCCGATCAGCTGAACGTCCATAAGTTGCAGCAGTCCAGCACGGGCGGCCCGCGAGGTCAACGCCGCCCGCGAGGTCAGCGCCGCCCGCGAGGTCAGCGCCGCCCGCGAGGTCAGCGCCGCCCGCGAGGTCAGCGCCACTCCGACTCGATGTTGCTTCATGATCACGGAGGGTTGTGGGTGCCGCGACCTCAACAACCCTCCGCGATCATGAAAGAGGTCGGCGAGCGGCGTGCCGGGTTCGCGCTCCGCTCGGCTAGTCTCGCTAGCCGCGGCCACCGACGAGGCGCGGGGCACCGACGAGGGCGGAGACGAGATGACCTGGACCTGGCAGCTGGAGAAGACGGACGGCACCGCCGCGACGTTCCGCGGGCTGCCGAAGGAGTCCTTCGGCAGCCAGGGGGATGCGGAGAGCTGGCTTGGCGAGAACTGGCGCAGCCTGCTGGAGGCGGGGGTTGATCAGGTCACCCTGCTGGACGACGGCACGCCGGAGTACGGGCCGATGAGCCTGCACCCGGCCAGTTAGCGAGCGCGGGCCGCACCGGAGGCGGGGGCCGGTCAGGTCACCCTGCTGGACGACGGCACGCCGGAGTACGGGCCGATGAGCCTGCACCCGGCCAGTTAGCGAGCGCGCGGCCGCCCAAGACCAAGATCAGCGTCCGGCGCCGCCCAGGATGAAGAGCAGCAGCGTGGATGGGACTGCGCTGCGGTAACAACAGCAGCGGAATCCCATCGATGTCGTTGGCCCCTGGCACGGCCGCACCGGCGCCGCTGGCCTCGTAAATCATGGTTCTATGGCCGCGAGCGCGGGCTGGCCGTCAGCGCCGGGTCGGTCACGATCACTGGGCCGAGTAGCTCGTCGATCTGCCGCATGAGGTCCTGGCTGAGCTGGACGCCCGATGCCTTAACGTTCTCCCGCACCTGCTCAGGCCTGGTAGCGCCGACGATGGCCGCGGAGACGTTCGGGTTCTGCAGCGTCCAGGCGATGGCCAGCTGGGCCAGCGACAGGCCCGCCTCGTCGGCGACCGGCTTGAGCTGCTGTACCCGGGTCAGGATCGGCTCGGTGAGGTAGTTCCTGATGAAGTTGGATCCGGTCGGGTCGTTCGCCCGTGAGCCGGCCGGATTATCGCCGCCGGGCAGGTACTTGCCGGTCAGCGCGCCCTGCGCGATCGGCGACCAGGCCACCTGGCCGATGCCTTCCTTCTCGCACAGCGGCATCACCTCGGCCTCGATGACCCGCCAGATCATGTTGTACTGCGGCTGGCTGGAGACGATCCGGTCGAAGCCAAGCTGGCCGGCGATCCGCAGCGCGTCGGCGATCTGCTCGGCCCGCCACTCGGACACGCCCAGATACAGCACCTTGCCCTGGCGGACCAGGTCATCGAATGCGCGCAGGGTCTCATCAAGCGGCGTCTCGTAGTCGAACCGGTGCGCCTGGTAGAGATCGACGTAATCGGTCTGCAGCCGGCGGAGCGACGCGTTGGCCGACTCGATGATGTGCTTGCGGGACAGGCCGCGGTCGTTCACGCCCGGCCCGGTCGGCCAGTAGACCTTCGTGAAGATCTCGACGGCCTCGCGCCGCACGCCGTGCAGCGCCCGGCCAAGCACCGCCTCGGCGGCCGTGCCCGCGTACACGTCCGCGGTGTCGAACGTCGTGATTCCCTCGTCCAGCGCCGCCGCGACGCATGCCTTCGCGGCATCCTCCTCGACCTGTGAACCGTGCGTAAGCCAGTTGCCGTAGGCGATCTCGCTGATCTTCAGGCCGCTCCGGCCCAGATGACGATGTTGCATGCTGCCGACCCTAATGCCCGCTTCGCCGGGCCCGCCGGTGAGGCCGGCGCCCGGCCCGCGGCCACCCGGCCCGCGGCCGCCCGGCCCGCGGCCGCCCGGCGCCCGGCCGTCCGGCGCCCGGCCGCCCGGCGCGGCTCAGACGGTGTCGCCGGGCTGCACCCGCGGCGCGGGCACCCGGAGCTTGCGGATCTGCATGGCCCGCAGCGCCGCGTAGAGCCGGACGCCGCGGGTGCGCTCGCCAGGGAACCGCTCGGCGGCCAGCTTCAGCACCTGCCGGCCCAGGAAGGTGCCCTCGGCCAGCATGATCAGCACGACGCCAAGCACCAGGTAGTCGACGATCAGCCGGGTGGCCGGGATGAACAGCAGGATCACCAGCGCGCCGAGGCCGTACATGTAGTACTCGCTGATCCTGCGCCGCGAGTCCACGTAGTCGCGGGCGAGCGCGCGGACCGGCCCCCTGTCCTTGGGAGCCAGCGCCCATTCCTCGCCCCGCCGCATCGCGGCGTACTTGCGGTTGCGGGCCTCCCGGTCCCGGCCGCGGGTCTGCGCCAGGGCGGCCTTCCGGTCGGCCGGGGCGGAGTAGGGCTGGCGGCGGCGGCGTTCCGCCTCGCTGCGCTTCGGGGTCGGCCTGCCCTTGCCCGCGGTCACGCTGGCCCGGTCGGGGCCGCTGGCGCTGCCGTTGGCGGTGCCATCAACGGCGGCGCCGACCGCCGCGCCGCCGTCCTGGCCGGGCGAGGCTGGCTTCGCCGCTGGACTGCCTGCTGCGTCGGCACTGCGTCGTCGGAACACGCGCACAGCTTACCGGGTAGGGGCGAGGAGGCCGCTAGGCCTCATTCGCGGAAAATCGCGGCTCGCCAGGACAAACCAGCGGCTTCCCGGCGAGGCGGTCCGGCTGCGGGGACGGGGCTGCCGGCCGGCCCTGCGGGGCCGCGCACCTTCATGGTGACGCCCGCTTGCGCCGCGCGTAGGCTGGGGAGCCAGACCACCGGCGGCAACGTTCGCCGCCACGCAGGGAGCCGGTTCGCGGCGCCGCCCGCGCTGCGGCGCAGCGGTAAAACACGATGAGGGGATGGTCGCGCCCTATGAGCGTGATGAAACGGGTTACGTTGATCTTCAGGTCCAAGGCCAATAAGGCCTTGGACAGGATGGAAGACCCTCGGGAAACCCTGGATTACTCCTATCAGACGCAGCTTGAGCTGCTGCAGAAGGTCCGGCGCGGGGTTGCTGACGTGGCGACATCCCGCAAGCGGGTCGAGCTGCAGATGAACCAGCTTGAGCAGTCGTCGACGAAGCTGGACAAGCAGGCCCGCGACGCGCTCTCGGCCGGCCGCGAGGATCTGGCCAGGGAGGCGCTGTCCCGCAAGTCCGGCGTGCAGGGCCAGCTGACCGACCTGCAGACGCAGTACACCTCGCTGCAGGGCGAGGAGGAGAAGCTGACGGCGGCCTCGCACAAGAAGGAGACGATCAAGGCCACCTACACCGCGGCGGAAGCGCAGACCAGGATCAACGAGGCGTTCACCGGCATCTCCGAGGAGATGGGCGACGTCGGCATGGCGATCCAGCGGGCCGAGGACAAGACCGAGCAGATGCGGGCCCGGGCCGGCGCCATTGACGAGCTGATGGCCTCGGGCGCGCTGGACGACGTGGTCTCCGGGCCGCGTGATGACATCCAGGCCGAGCTCGACCGGATGGGCACCAGCCAGGACGTGGACGGCGAACTGGCCAGGATGAAGGCCGAGCTGGCCCAGGGCAGCGCGCCGCGCGAGCTTGAGGGGTCGGCGGGGCCGGCCGGAGCCGAGCAGGCGGAGGCCCCGGCGAAGGCGGCGCAGCCGGCCGACCGTCAGCAGGCGGGTGAGGGGCAGTGATCATCCGCATCCTGGGTGAGGGCCAGCTCGAGGTCGACGATTCAGCGGTGGCTGAGCTGAACGCGCTGGACTCGCAGCTCGAGGCGGCGGCCGACCTCGACGACGAGGCCGCCTTCGCCGCTGCGCTTGAGACCCTGCTGTCCCGGGTCCGCGCCATCGGCCGGCCGCTCGAGGACGCCACGCTTGAGCCGTCCGAGCTGATCCTGCCGCAGGAGGGCGCCACCATGGCCGACGTGCGCAAGCTGCTCACGGACGACGGGCTCATCCCAGGCTGACGCACTTCCCGGGCTGACCCGCCGCCCCGGCTACCCCGCATCCCCGGCTACCCCGCCTGGCGTGCGGGAACGTTCGCGGGCGGCTGCCCGTTGCCAGGATGGCCGGCCAAACCGGGCCGGCCGCCCGGCCCGCTGTGCCGCGCGACGGTCCCGCTTATGCGCGTGGCACTGCCGCCGGTGGGGTGTAATGGCATCAGGCGGCTGGCACAGCGCAGCCGGAACCGAAACGGAGGCTCCGCGATGGCGCGGACCCGCTATGCGACCGACCGGGGGCTCATCGCGCGAATGGGCGCGACGATGTTCCTGCTCGGTCTTGTCTTCGTCGCCTTTGTGCTCGCTCTGTTCTTCCTCCTGACGTACAGGCAGCGCGGTGGTTCCGGCAGCAGCGGCGGCCTCATCGTCATCGCGGCGCTGATCGGGATCGGCAGCGCGTTCGCGTCCTACTACTGGTCGGACAAGATAGCCCTCAGGGCTTCCGGCGCGCGCCTGGTCGGTCCCGACGACTCGGCCGCGGCAGCCAGGCTGCACGGAGTTGTGGACCGGCTGTGCGCGCTCGCTGACATGCCCAAGCCGCGGGTGGCCATCGCGCCGACCCAGATGCCGAATGCCTTCGCGACCGGGCGGAGCAGCAAGGTCGCGGTGCTCTGCGCCACCCAGGGCCTGATGGACAGGCTCGAAGAGGACGAGCTCGAGGGCGTGCTCGCGCATGAGATGTCGCATGTGGCGCACAAGGACGTCGCGGTCATGACCGTCGCGTCTTTCCTCGGCATCGTCGCCGCGCTGCTCGTGCGGTTCGCGTTCTACTCCGAGCTGTTCGGCGGCGACCGCGGCCGGAGCAACAACGGCAACAACCAGGGCGCGCTGCCGGTCATCCTGATCGTCATGGTGGTCGGCATGGTGGTCTACGCCATCAGCTTCTTGCTGATCCGGCTGCTGTCCCGGTACCGTGAGCTGTCCGCTGACCGCTCGGGCGCCCTGCTGACCGGCAAGCCGTCGGCGCTCGCCAGCGCACTGCAGAAGGTGACCGGCGACATGGCCAGGATCCCGACCAAGGACCTGCGCGCGGCCGAGCCGCTGAACGCCTTCTACTTCGCCCCGGCATTCTCGAAGGGCAGGGGCCAGGTAACCCTCTCGTCGCTGTTCTCCACGCACCCGTCGCTTG
>WNGQ01000701.1_pt1 | contig 35253 bp, 24 predicted proteins | sample 5407661 | NCBI WGS metagenome assembly WNGQ01 (sample SAMN13153382, study PRJNA577476) | soil metagenome | isolation source: 60 cm soil or saprolite under Garry oak tree replicate 2 | place: USA:California | collected 2016-06-15 | reverse complement strand
GAGAAGGTTCGTACCAGTCTTTACTGCTAAACCGCTCCCGAAGCGATTGTCCAAACGCGCTGGCCGTTATGACCGCGCCGGCCGCCGCACGCCGATTGCGAAATGACGAGGATGTTTGTGTAGCTGATTTCGCAGACTAGAGATCTGACTTTGCAGTTCGCGAATCTGCTGTTGCTGTTCCTTGATGGCGTTGACGAGCACGGCCGAGAGTTGGTTGTACTTGACGCCTTCGATCTCACCTTCTTTGTTCCGGAAGGTAAGCAGAGGCTCGACACGCTCGACTTCCTCGGCACCAAGGCCGACGTCGCGCATTCCGCCGTCTCTCCAGGTAAAGGAAATGGGTCGCAGGCGATTGATGATGTTGAGTCCTCCCAGGAAAGGCTGGATCCGGGTTTTATAACGGAGAGAAGATGAGCACGGTGCAATGCGATTCGAGCCGTTGAGACAGAGATTTGTACTGCCGGCCAGACCCAGCGTATCAACTTCCAGCTTACCCGGAACTACCACGGTGTCACTGCCACCAGCTCTGCCTGAAGTTGTTGTCGCCAGCATTGACTCCAAAGAAGCTGTTGTAGTTGCCCGTCTGGTTATTGCCGCCAGCAAGGATTCCAACGAAGGTGTTGGCGTAGCCCCTCGTGTTTATACCGCCAGCTTCGAAGCCAAAGAACGAGTTGAAGTTTCCATCATTTGAGCCGTCTGTGGCCGGAGTGTCCTCTGCGCCCGACAACACACCCGCAAAGGTATTGCTATTAGGCAGGATACCTCCGCCGCCTGCGCCCGGCACGCTCAGCACGCGCTGGCCGCCGATGTTGTAGTCGTTGCTGGTGTTGATATCACCAGCCACGTCAAGCCTTTTTACGGGCGCATCGGTGCCGATGCCAACTCTGCCATTCGGTCTGATGACCATACGCAATTGGTCACTGCCGGTATTGAACTTCACCGAACCATCATCACCCACCGGACTTGAGACGTTACCCGCTGCGATTGTGAACAAGCCACGCTGATTCGCGATAGTCGTGTAGGTGTTGCCGCGCATGGCAAAGAATGGGCCATTGGCGGCCCCGTAACTCGGGGTGCTTCCGGCTAACACTCCCGTGGTGCCGTTAGTAGAGTTCAAGTACAGCAGATTGGTATCCACCGCACCGCTGGGTGCGGCCGTCAATTGCAGACCGGTGCCCGTATCGATGGCCACCGAATCGCCGAGCGTCCCGGAGTTATCAGTCCACTTCGCCAAACGTCCCTGCGTGCCTGTGCCGGTTGCGTTCGGAGTGACCGTTCCGTCAGCAGAGGTGTGTGTCAGTACGCCTTTGTCATTAACGTTCAGAGTGCTTCCATCATTGAAGACAAACCCCTGACGCGCGCGAATTGTGCCTGCTACATCCAGTTTGAACTCGGGTTTCGCGGTGCCGATACCCAGGTTTCCTTCTTCCGTCAGACGCATCTGTTCCTGATCGTTACCGGAATAGAAATCGCCCAGCCGAAATGAAAAGGCGCCGCGACCTCTCGTAATCTGCCCGTCGGTGCCGTCATGGGCGATGACGGTAGTGGTTTGGTTCTCTTTACTATTCAGAATCGTCCAGGAAGAATTCTCTTCCACCGGACCAATGGCCTGTGATTGTTGTGGAGAAAGCTGGGCGAGTTCAGCCGGACCGACGCTGACATCTTTCTCTGCCACTTTCACCGTGCCGATCTTCTGCGTGATTCTGCCGGCGAGATTCTTGACCGTGACTACACAGAGATAGTCACCGGCAGAGAGCCGCTGTGCCTGGCCATGCTGCAGATGCCAGTCAAACACATTGCCGCCGCGAATCTCGTTGTCGAAAAGTTTCTCTCCATTCAGTGCATAAACTTCCAGGTGCATCTGCACGACTGAAGCAGGCGCGGTGATGCGCACGCGATCGCTGGAACCGCTCGCGGTGACTGTCACAGAAGATCTCTGCGCAGTAAAGGCGGTATTGTCTTGTGCTATCGCGGTACCAGATAGAGCGAGAACGAAAACGAAAGTGAAGAGAATTTGTTTCAAGCTTGTCATGACGTGAATCTCCTGCAAATGAAAATTGCCTCCGGTGATGCCGCTTATTTGCAGACGCCGGCTCTTCTGTTTGAACGACAGACGAGTCTCTTGAGCTGAGAGAGTTCGGCTTGTTGCCGTGTGAGCCGCGTTTCCTGTTGTTTGATTTGGTTCTGCTGCTGTCGAATTTGCCGCTGCTGCTGTTTGAAGGCGTTGACGAAGACGGCCGAGAGCTGGTTGTACCTGACGCCTTCGATCTCGCCCTGTTTGTTCCTGAACGTTAGCAGAGGCTCGACACCTGCGACTTCTTCGGCGCCGAGTCCGAGGTCGCGCAGGCCGCCGTCTTTCCACGTGAAGGTGATCGAGCGCAGGCGATTGACGATGTTGAGCCCGCCGAAGAAAGGCTGCACGCCGGTCTTGTAGCGCAGAGAAGACGAGCAGGGACCAACGCGACTGGAGCCGTTCAGGCAAAGCTGCGTACTGCCCGCGACAGCGAGCGTATCTATCTGCAATTTACCCGGAACATCAACCGTATCGCTGCCATCCGCTCTGCCGAGCGCGATAGTGTTGCTGGTTGAGACGACTGCGTCGGCGCCGATGGCGGTGGCATGATCCAGATTTCCTGAGGCTACATCGGCCGCCGACCCAATCACGGTATTACTGTCCCCAACGGTGTTCGAGTGACCTGCGATGATGCCGATAAAGGTATTGTTATGACCTGACGTCGTGGCGAGACCGCTTAACGCGCCAAAGAAAGAGTTTTCGCTGCCGGTAGCTACGTCACCTGAATCAGCGCCAAAATGTGCGTTGTTTGAGCCCGCAGTGTTCCCACTTCCAGCAAACCAACCGAAGAATGAGTTAGTGCCGCCTGTATTGACCTTTCCAGCCTGAGTCCCAAAAAAGGAGTTGCAGCAGCCAGTTTTGTTTTCAGCGCCCGCAGCTGCCCCAAAGAACGAGTTGTCGCCACCCGTCGTATTGGCAGTGCCTGCGTTGAGACCGAAGAAAGCATTGTTCTCCCCGCCGGTGGTGTTCTGGAGACCGGCATCCACACCGACAAAGGTGTTTGTTCCCGGAGTGCTCAACACTCGATAGTACCCGATATCGTACTCCGTCGAGGTGTTGATGTCGCCCGCCACGTCCAGCTTCGCGCCGGGAATCGTGGTGCCGATGCCCACATTGCCCATTGGTCTGATCACCATGCGCAACAGGTCGTTTCCGGTATTGAACTTCACTGAGCCATCGTCACCCTGCGGATTAGCAATGTTGCCCGCCGCGATCGTGAACAAGCCCCGCTGATTAGCAATCGTCGTGTAGGTGTTGCCGCGCATGGCAAAGAACGGACCATTGACGGCACCGTAACTGGGGGTGCTGCCGGCTAACACTCCGGTGGTGCCGTTAGTGGAGTTCAAGTAAAGCAGATTGGTATCGACCGCACCGTTGGGTGCGGCTGTCAATTGCAAGCCGGTGCCGGTATCCAGGGCCACCGAATCCCCCAGCGTCCCGGAGTTATCAGTCCACTTCGCCAGGCGTCCCTGGCTGCCAATTCCACCAACGTTTGGAGTGACCGTCCCGTCAGGAGAGGTGTGCGTCAGGATGCCTTTGTCATTAACATTCAGACTACTGCCATCATTGAAGACAAATCCCTGACGCGCGCGAATTGTGCCTGCTACATCCAGCTTGAATTCAGGCTTTGCGGTGCCAATGCCAAGATTGCCTTCTTCAGTCAGACGCATCTGCTCTTTGTCACTGCCGCTGAAGAAATCGCCAATACGGAAGGAGAAAGCGCCACGGCCACGGACAATCTGCCCGTCAGTGCCATCGTGCGCGATGACTGTAGTGGTTTGATTTTCATTCTCGTTCAACACTGTCCAGGAAGAGTTTTCCTCCACCGGGCCAATTGCTTGCGTCTGTTGTGCTGATAGCTGTGCGACTTCGCCCGATCCGACGCTGACATCTTTTTCTCCGACTCGTACAGTGCCAATCTTCTGCGTGAGCCGTCCGGCGAGATTCTTGACTGTGACTACACAGAGATAGTCGCCGGCCGGCAGCCGCTGTGCCTGACCATCCTGCAAGTGCCAGTCAAAGACATTGCCACCGCGAATCTCGTTGTCGAAAAGCTTCTCTCCGCTCGCGCCATAAACCTCTACATGCATTTGCACGATTGATGAAGGTGCTGTAATCCGAATGCGATCGGCCGAAGCACTGGATGTGATCGTCATGGCTGATCTCTGCGCGATGACGTTGGAAGTGTCCTGCGCTGTTACCACGCCAGACAGAGCCAGAGCGAAAACGAAAGTAAAGAGAATCTGCTTCAAACTGCTCATGACCGTTAGTCTCCTTGAAATGAGAATTGTCCGTGGTTGGATATTCTACTTGCAGATTCGGGCTTTCGGAACTGAGCGACACACAAGTCTCTTCAACGCTTCAAGCTCTGCGCGTTGTTGAGCGAGCTGTGTTTGTTGTTGCTGGATTTGCCGCTGCTGTTCTTTGAAAGCATTAACGAAGACGGCTGAGAGTTGGTTGTACTTGACGCCTTCAACTTCACCCTGTTTGTTGCGGAAGGTGAGCAGAGGCTCGACACGCTCAACTTCCTCTGCGCCGAGGCCCAGGTCGCGCATGCCACCATCTTTCCAGGTGAAGGAAATTGGGCGCAGGCGATTGACTATGCCGAGTCCGCCGAAGAATGGCCGCACGCTGGTCTTGTAACGCAGGGAAGAGGAGCAGGGACCAACTCTAATTGAACTATTAAGACATAAACTGGTGCTACCGGCCACGGCAAGCGTTTCGAGCTGTAACTTGCCGACCACATCAACAACGTCGCTGCCGTCTGGCCTACCGATTGAGATCGTGTTGCTGGTAGAGACGATTGCGCCGGCGCCGATGGCAGTGGCAAAGTTGAGATTGTTTGCTCCGACGTCGGCACCCGCGCCAAGGAGTGTGATGCTATTCCCAGTATGGTTGTTTGAACCTGCTGCATATCCGAAGAAGGTATTGTTATTTCCCGTCGTGGTGGCTAACGCGGTATTGTATCCCACGAACGTGTTGGCTACTCCGTCGGTATTGGGTACGCCCGCCGACATTCCTACAAATGTATTCAGACTACCCGAAGTCATATTCTGTCCTGCAGCATAACCGACAAAAGTATTCGAGTTACTGCCGCCACTAACGGACTCACCGGCTAATGGCCCGACATACAAGTTCGCGTTCCCCGCGAAAGTCAACAAGGGGATGCCGCCGCTTTCGTATACGAAAGCATTTATACTCCCGGCTACATCGAGCTTCGTTTCGGGTGTAGCGGTACCGATTCCAACCCGGCCATTCGGTCTGATGACCATGCGCAATTGGTCATTGCCGGTATTGAACTTCACCGAGCCATCATCTCCGACCGGGCTTGACACGTTACCCGCAGCGATCGTGAACAAGCCCCGCTGGTTCGGAATCGCCGAGTAGGTGTTGCCGCGCATGGCAAAGAAGGGTCCATTGGCGGCCCCGAAACTCGGGGTGCTTCCGGCTAACACTCCCGTGGTGCCGTTAGTGGAATTCAGGTAAAGCAGATTGGTATCGACCGCCCCGCTGGGCGCGGCCGTCAATTGCAAGCCAGTGCCGGTATCCAGGGCCACCGAATCGCCGAGTGTCCCGGAGTTATCAGTCCACTTCGCCAGGCGTCCCTGGCTGCCAATTCCACCAACGTTTGGAGTGACCGTCCCGTCAGGAGAGGTGTGCGTCAGAATGCCTTTGTCATTAACGTTCAGACTACTGCCATCGTTGAAGACAAACCCCTGACGCGCGCGAATTGTGCCTGCTACATCCAATTTGAATTCGGGCTTTGCAGTGCCGATACCGAGATTGCCTTCCTCGTTCAGACGCATCTGTTCAGTGTCGTTGCCGCTGAAGAAGTCACCAACGCGAAACGAAAGTGCACCGCGACCTCTCGTAATCTGACCGTCAGTGCCGTCATGCGCGATGACTGTAGTGGTTTGATTTTCGTTCTCACTCAACACTGTCCAGGAAGAGTTTTCCTCCACCGGGCCTATGGCTTGCGATTGTTGTGGAGATAACTGGGCGATTTCCGCCCGCCCGACCGTGACATCTTTCTCTGCCACCCTCACGGTGCCAATCTTCTGCGTGAGTCGTCCGGAGATGTTCTTGACTGTAACCACGCAGAGATAGACGCCGGCCCTCAGCCGCTGCGCCTGACCATCCTGCAAATGCCAATCAAAAACGTTACCGCCGCGGATCTCACCATCGAAGAGTTTCTCGCCGCTCGCGGCATAGACTTCGACATGCATTTGTACAATCGAAGACGGCGCGGTGATCCGCAAGCGCTCACCCGACGCCGCGGCAGTAATCGCCAGAGACGATTTCGGTATGAGGGAGTTGACGTTGTCTTGTGACCTCGCAGTACCAAACAGAGTTAGGACTAAAAGAGAAGTAAAGAGAATCTGTTTCAAGCTACTCATGACGTTAATCTCACTCAGATGAAAATTGCCTCGGCGAGCCTGACTTAAATGATCCATCTTCGATTTCCGCGACTGGTAATTGAGTTCCTCGCGCTCGTCCTGCGCTGCCGAATCAACGCGCGCCGCACGTCTTCAAGCGTGCTGGGGCTATATCCGCGGAGAATCTTTGGGGGGAAAAGATCGTGAAACCACCGCAACTCATGTTTCACTGAAACCTGTGAGACGGCGATGACTCTACTCCGCACTTCAGAGAGACGGCAGAGCATGTTCATGCCTTTTTTTGAGAGTGACGGCCGGTGATTGCTATTGAATCAGGCGGCTGCGGATGGCTTTGCTGACGGCTTCGGATTTCGAGTGGACGTGAAGTTTCTCGTAGATGCTGCGAATGTAATTGCGCACCGTGTTAAGGCTGATGTGAAGCTGATCGCCGGCCGATTGATAGCTGAAGCCTTCAGCCAGGAGCTTGAGCAAGCGAACTTCCTGGGGCGTGAGCTGCTCCTCGATCTTCGGCGGCGGGCCTGTCTTTTGAAACAGCGTCACCACTTTGCGCGCGATCTCCGGGGACATCGGCGCGCCGCCCTCGTGCGCTTCGCGGATCGCTTCCAACAATTTTGCCGGCGGCGTCTTTTTCAACAAATATCCGCACGCGCCGTTGCAGATCGATTCGAAGACCAGATCCTGCTCGGCATAAATCGTGAGCATCAGGACCTGAAGCGCCGGATATTTTTCTTTGAAGACCCGAACGCCTTCCGACCCGAGCATTCCCGGCAGATGAATATCGAGCAGCAGGACATCGGGCTGCTCGGTGTTGCGGGAGCGCAATGCTTCTTCAACGGATCGGTACGAACCGATACAGCGATAGCCCGGCGTGCCGTCGATCAACAGACCCAGACCTTCGCGCGTGGCGCGGTCGTCTTCGACAATAGCAGTAAGAATTTGCCCGTCTGCCGGCATTTGAGATTAAGGGGGGGAAGCCCGGGTTGCAGCAGATACTAAATCACTTTCGGAAGCGCGCAAAGAGCATGTTCATGCCAGTGCGTTCGTAAACCGGTATGGTCAAAGTGATCTTCGCTCCCGCACCGGGTGAAGAACTGATGTCGAGCTGCCCGCCAAGCTGCCTTGCCCGAACACGCATGTTCTCGAGCCCATGGCCCCCGCGAGCGTGCTCGTCGATTGTCCCAGCCGGATGTATGTCAAAGCCCCTGCCGTCGTCGTGAATTTCGGCGCGCAAGTGATCGCCGAAAATCGCAATACTCATCGAAACATTTTCACAGCCGGAGTGGCGGGCGATGTTAGTCAGCGCTTCTTTGAAGATCAGGAACAGATGACGGCGCTGCTCGGGAGTGAGCTTTATGCGATCGAATTCGGCCGCGCTCTTCAGCTCCCACCTTATACTGTTAGCTTCGAGCAGGTCGGCTGCAAACTGCCGCACACGCAGGATTACGCTGTGCAGATCGTCACGTCGCGGGTCGATCGCCCAGACGATGTCGCTCATCGAATCAACCAGGCCCCGAGAGGTCTCGGCAATATCGCTTAAGCGCGCTAACGATTCCTGACGCATGGTGGCGCCATCGCGTTTGACTACCTCACTCAAAATGGCCATACGCGAAAGACTGGCGCCAATGTCATCGTGCAAGTCGCTGGCAATTCGGGTGCGGACGCGCTCGAGTTCCAGGAGTTGGCTCACGCGATAGCGATACATCAGAAACGCGGCCCCGCCTGCCAACAAGACAGCCGCGGTTAGAAACCACCAGCGTTGCCAGAGAGGAGGCAAAATGCTGAACGCGATCGTCGCCGGCGTCTGGCTCGGCAAGCCTTCGGTGTTAAGCGCCCGGACTTTGAAACGATACGAACCAGGTCTGAGGTTGGCGTAGATAATGCTCCGTTGCAGCGTGGGCGGACCCCAGTCGCGGTCGGCTCCTTCCAACATGTACTGATAACGCAACACCTCGCCGGAACGAAAGTTGGGACTCAAAAAGTCTGCCTGCATCTGATTCTGATTCGCTGCCAGCTCAAGTCGTCCCACTTGTGTCTCGCCCAAATCCGAAATGGGTTGCGCGACGCCGGCGATGCGTAGCCCGCTCAACAGAATCGGAGGCGGCGCGACCGCTGCATCCGGCTCCGGGATAAGCCGCGACAGACCCAGCAACGTGCCGAACCAGAGCGCGCCGTCGCGTGCGCGGAGGGCGACGTTGATGAAATTGTCGGCCAGGCCGTCGGCGGTCGTGTAATGTTTGACATGGCCGGTCGCCGGGTCGAGCCGGTCGAGCCCGCGCCCGGTGCCGACGTAGATGTGCCCCCACTGATCTTCGGTGACGCAGGTGACGGTGTTTGTGCTCAAGCCTTCGGCGGTCGTGTAGGTAATAAGGTGCGGCTCTTCGGCGGTTGGATCGTCAATGCGCACCAGGCCGCTCAGGCTAGTGGCCGCCCAGAGGCGGCCCGCATGATCGAGATAGAAGCCGCGCACCACGTTGTCCTCCTGGCGCACAGCAGCCGTCCCGAACATATTGAAACGGCCCGCCCGGTATCTGGCCAGCCCGAGACCGTAAAGACCGATCCAGACATCACCTCCGCCGTCCTCCTGGATCGCTGTCGGAGGTTTGGCTGGAATGCCGTCAGCCTGCGGCAAGTAACGATGAAATGTCCCGGTAGCGCGCTCCCACCTGGTTAAGAAGTTTAGCCCTGGCGCAATTGTGCCGATCCAGATGTCTCCGCGTGAGTCTTCAAACAGGCGGAAGACCTCGTCGCCATTCAAACCGTCCGCACTGGTGTAAATGGCTTTTGGACTCACGTGCGCGAGTTGCTCCGGGTGGACGACATGCGGAAAGCGCGCGACGCCACGGCTGGTCGCAACCCACCACTCGCCCAAATGGTCCTGCAGGATGATCTGATACCAACCCCAACTGAATGGCGTGCCGGCCGGCATATTGGGTACAGTCTCGCGGAAGCGGTGACCGTCGAAACGATCTATGAACAACCGGTCAGGGAGCGCGCCGATGACACACAGTTCGCCCGCTTGATCTTCCAGGATCTCGCCGATGCGTGTCTGGCTGATGCCGTCGGTCTCGCCGTAGGTGGTGAAGCCGTGACGCGTGATCTTCATCGCGCCGCCGCTCCCAGTCCCGACCCAGAGATTGCCGTCGCGGTCTTCCGCGAGCGCCGTGACGTCCTTATCGCTCAAGCCATTCGCGGGCGTAAAGGTGTGCAGGCTCCGAGGGGACGGCGTCTCGGCCGGGTTGAAGGCGGTCAACCCGACGAGCGCGATGCCGAGCCACAACGTGCCGTCGCGCGATTGGAATAATTGCCCGATGCGATCATGCGGGAGGCCGTCGCGTGTCGTGTAGAGGCGCTCGACGATGTTCTGATTCAGACTTGGCTCGGCGACGATGCGGCACAAGCCCTGCGGCGTGCCGATCCACATGCGCGCGTCATGATCTTCAAGCAGGGCGCTGACAGCATTCTGCGGCAGGCCCTGCTGCGTCGTGTAGTGCTCTGTGCGGCCATCCGGCAGGTAGCGGTAGAGGTTGCTGTTGGTGGCGATCCACAACGCGCCGTAATGGTCGGCGACGATCCTGCGGACATTTGTTTCTTCATTCCTTTGCCTGCCGATGCCGATGTCTACCGCCTGCAGCGTCCAGCTTTGATTGGTTTGGACGAGCCGGTAGGGACCTCGATCAGTGCCGCACCAGATCGTGCCCGCCTGATCTTCCATGAGCGTGTTCACGCTCCACGATTCTTTCACTCCATCGGGACGATAGACCAGGAACTTCGGCGCGGTGTTTGCCGTGGCCGCGTTTCCCTCCACACCGCGCGGATTGAATAAGCAGAGACCATCGTCGGTGGCGATCCAGTAGAGGCCCGCGCGCGTCTCCAATAGATCGTTGACATGGCGGTGTGGCAACCCCTGCGCCGTGCCGTAGTTAGTGAACCCGTAACCATCAAATCGGGAAAGACCGTCGGGGGTGCAAAACCACATGAAGCCGTGCGAGTCGTGAACGATACAGGTAACCGTATCGCGGGCCAGCCCGTCGGCGATGGTGTAAGTTTTAATGGGAAGTTGTTCGGCTGAAATCCGAACGCAAAAGAATAGCAACAGGAGCAGCGGTGCGCACTGAAACCTAATGCCGCGAGTCATTGCTGTGGCCGCGATTGGACTCAAGCGGCGCGATTATAACCAGCACGTTTCAGCTGAGCAATTTCCATTCGACTGGCTGCCGGGCTAATACTTAACGCCCCGGAGCCAGGGGCGCGGCTTGGGCTCGCGCAGACGCGGCCGAGTGACGATGACGTCTTTCGACCTGACTTCGGAGACGAATGATCTGATTCCGTAGATTATGAATCTGCTGTTGCTGTTCTTTGATGGCGTTGACGAGCACGGCTGAGAGTTGGTTGTACTTGACGCCTTCGATCTCACCTTCTTTGTTCCGGAAGGTAAGCAGAGGCTCGACCCGCTCGACTTCCTCGGCGCCAAGGCCCAGGTCGCGCTGCCTGCCGTCCTTCCACGTGAAGGCGATCGGGCGCAGACGTTGGATGATCTTGAGTCCGCCAGGGAAAGGCTGCACAGCCGTTTTGTAACGCAGCGAAGACGAGCAAAAAGACAGACGGCTGGAACCGTTAAGGCAAAGCTGGACTACCCCGCTGGTGCCCATCGTGTCTACCTCAAGTTTGCCAGGCACGATTACGGTGTCGCTGCCATCGCTGCGGCCCAGGGCGATGGTGTTGCTGCTGGACACAACTGCTTCTGCACCAATGGCGGTGGCATGGTCGAGATTGTTAGCTCCGACGTCGCTATTAATGCCCAACAGCGTATTTGCGAAACCGGATCTGTTCGTTTCGCCAGTTTGGACGCCAATAAAAGTATTGCTGCCGCCGGTCGTAGAAGTAACTCCAGCACTCGCGCCAAAGAAGGAGTTGGCGTTCCCGGTACTGTCTCTTCCCGCGATGGAGCCGAAGTATGAATTGCCAGGCTGCAAGACATTTGATGATCCGGCTGAATACCCAAAAAACGTGTTGTCGCGGCCCGAGGTATTCACTACGCCGGCCAGATCGCCAAAGAATGAGTTATGGAAGCCGGTGTTTTGGGTGCCGGCGACTATACCGGCAAAAGTGTTGCCGTTGGCGAAATCGATACTAAACACTCTGTCCCCGCCGATGTTGTAATCGCCGCTGACGTTGATGTCACCCGCGACGTCAAGCCTTTTTGCCGGTGTATCGGTGCCAATGCCGACCCGGCCATTCGGCCTGATGACCATGCGCAGTTGGTCATTGCCGGTGTTGAACTTCACTGAACCATCATCACCCACCGGACTCGACACGTTACCTGCGGCGATCGTGAACAAGCCTCGCTGATTGGCGATGGTCGTATAGGTGTTGCCGCGCATGGCGAAGAAGGGTCCATTCGCCGCGCCGAAAGACGGCACACTGCCGGCCAGAACACCCGTCGTGCCGTTAGTGGAGTTCAAGTAAAGCAGATTGGTGTCCACCGCGCCGCTGGGCGCGGCCGTCAATTGCAAACCCGTGCCCGTGTCGAGGGCCACCGAATCACCCAGGGTCCCAGAGTTATCAGTCCACTTTGCCAGACGGCCCTGCGTGCCAATTCCACCAACGTTTGGAGTAACTGTCCCGTCAGGAGACGTGTGCGTCAGGATGCCTTTGTCATTAACGTTGAGACTGCTGCCATCATTGAAGACCAACCCTTCACGTGCTCGTACAGCGCCTGCTACATCCAGCTTGAATTCAGGTTTAGCAGTGCCGATACCCAGATTGCCTTCTTCAGTCAAACGCATCTGTTCCTTGTCTTTCCCGGAAAAGAAATCGCCAATACGGAACGAAAAGGCGCCACGCCCACGGACAAGCTGCCCGTCAGTGCCGTCATGCGCGATGACGGTAGTGGTTTGATTCTCCGTGTTATCCAGAATCGTCCAGGAGGAGTTCTCTTCCACCGGACCGATGGCCTGTGATTGTTGCGGAGTGAACTGTGCCAGTGCCGCCGCGCCGACGTGGACCTCTTTTTCTCCGACGTTCACTGTGCCAATCCTTTGCGTTAGCTTGCCGGCGATGTTCTTGACGGTGACCACGCAGACATAGTCGCCGGAAGACAGCCGCTGGGCCTGGCCATCCTGCAAGTTCCAGTCAAAGACATTCCCACCGCGGATCTCGTTGTCGAAGAGTTTCTCTCCGCTCACGGAATAAACTTCCAGGTGCATCTGCACGACTGAAGCGGGCGCGGTGATGCGCACACGGTCGGCGGAAGCGGCTGCTGTGATCGTCACTGACGACCTCTGCGCAGTGAGGTCTGCACTGTCTTGCGCTGTTAACGTGCCGGGCAGCGCGAGAGCGAGAGCGAAAATGAGAGTAAAGCGAATCTGTTTCAGACTGCTCATGACCTGGTCTCCTTGAAATGAAAATTGTCCGTGCGGATATTCTACTTGCAGTTTCGGGTTTTCGGATACGAGTGACAGACGAATTGTTTCACCGAAGCGCGCGGCTCTTGACCACGAGTCTCCTGGCGTCAGACATATCGCGTACGAGGGAAAGCACATAGCGTATCTCGCCTCTTCCGAGTCCGCTCCGCTTCACCTGGCGGTCATCCCGTTTGCCGGTGGAGAGCCCGAAAAGACCTTCGCGCTTCCCGCAACGACCCGGCCGAACCTGGCCAGACGGATGAGCTGGGCTCCTGATGGCAAGGCAACTCGTCTGGTCGCTCACCGGCAACGGCATCGCCTTCACGCGTTCAGCGACGATGCAGAAGATCCTTTGCTGCAAAACGCAAAATAGGCGGCCGGTCTTCAGGCCGTGTCGGAAGCCCGCGCGTGAGCGAGGCGACGCTCATGGAGAGCCCTGACTGAGGGTCGGGTTTCTGACATCGAGCTTCCGTTTCTTGCTCTCCCGATGGAGAAGGTTGGAGTGAGGGTTTAGCCAGCAAAACAAAAAATAGACTTTTCCTTCTTTCGCTCTCCTGTGCTTCGCGCCCTGACCCCTGGACACGCTGATGAAAATTCAAACGCGACTGGGAATGGTTTTGGGCTCGGCGCATTATATGTCGCCCGAACAGGCGCGCGGTCTGCCGGTCGATGAGCGCACAGACATCTGGAGTTTGGGCGTTGTGCTTTACGAGATGATCGCCGGGCGAGTGCCCTTCGACGGTCAGACGCCGAGCGATTGTATCGCGGCGATTTTCGATAAAGAGCCGCCGCCGTTGATTCGCTTTGCTCCCGATGTGCCTGATACTCTGGATCTGATCGTCTCGACCGCGCTGACCAAAGATCGCGAAGAGCGTTATCACTCAATCAAGGAATTACTGGGCGCGTTGCGCAGACTGAAGCAACGATTGGACGCCAGCGCCGAACTGGAACGCTCGGCCCCGCCGCAAAGCAGGGGCCTGTCTACGGCGAGCGGGAGCGGTGAAGCAGTCGCACGACTATCGGGCGAAGCAAGCGCAACCCAGCCGATAACTCATTCAACCTCGAGCGCCGAGTACATTGCGACAACAATCAAGCGACACAAGACGGGCGCGGCGCTCGCGCTTGTCACGCTCGTCGTCGTCTTAGTCGGCGTGGGTTTTGCGCTCTACAAACTGCTGACACGGACTAAAACTGATGCGACGTTGCGCGCGCCGAAGTTCACGGCGTTGACGACGGGAGGGCGCGCTGCCGATCAGCCGATTGACGGATTGGTGACGATCTCGCCTGACGGCAAGTACATCACCTACTCGGCATTTGATGAGCATCAGCAGTCGGCGTTGTGGGTCAAGCAGGTCTCGACGAATAATCAAGTGCAACTCGTGCCGCCCGCCGTCTGCTTCTACTTCGGCACGACCTTCTCGCCTGACGGCGAGTTCGTTTACTACGTCAGGAGAGTGGGGGGCAGCATAAACGCGACGCTCTACCGCGTGCCCGTCATTGGTGGCGCGCCCATCAAAGTGTTGGACAACGTCTGGAGCACGGTCGGCTTCGCGCCCGACGGCCGGCGCTTCGCCTTTGTGCGCAACGAACTGGTTGAGCGCGAGGAACGTTACGAGATCATGTTGGCCAACACGGACGGCAGCGGCGCACCAACCGTGCTCGCGACTGTGAAAGCACCGCAGCATTTCTCCAATGAGACCGCGCCCTCTTGGTCGCCCGATGGGAAGACAATCGCCCTCGCGCTCAGAACGGACACGGGCTTGATCAACTGCACGGTGGTCGGCGTGTCGGTCGCAGATGGCAAGCTCGCGCCACTCACTGCGCAGACGTGGCCCGACATGGGGCGCGTCCTCTGGCTGCCGGACGGGAGTGGTCTCGTCTTCACCGCAGTGCCGTCACAGAACACGACGGGTACACAGGTCTGGTATCTCTCTTACCCCGAAGGCAAGGCGCGGCGCATCACAAACGATCCGAACGAAGACGAAGGTCGGGCGCGCAAGATCACAAGCGGCGGCTCGGTAGACGGTTACGACTCGCTCTCTTGGCTGCCCGACGGGCGCATCGTTTATAACGCGCGCGCAGGCGACAACGCAGACCTCTGGGTGGTGAACGCCGACGGCACGAACCGCCGCCAACTGACCAACGACGCCTACTGGGAGTACGCCGCCAAAGCTTCGCCCGACGGGCGCTACATAGCGTTCGAGTCGGAACGTGGCGGCAACTTGAATCTCTGGCGGATAGACGCGGACGGCAACAACCCTAAGCAGTTGACCGAAGGCGATGGTGTTGATAACCAACCCGTCTTCTCGCCCGACAGTCAGTGGGTCGTCTTCACGTCCACGCGTGCCGGCAAGCCGACCGCCTGGAAAGTCAGCATTCAAGGCGGCGCGCCCGTGCAGCTTACTAACGAACACACATACAGCCCCACCGTCTCGCCCGACGGGAAGCTCATCGCCTATGGCCACGTCGTCGAGCAGCCCGGCCAACCTCCCCATCCCGAAGAAGTCTTTATCCCGTTCGAGGGCGGCCCGCCCGTCAAGACGATGGCCCTGCCGGATTTTGCAACGCCCGGGCGCGGCGGTATGCAGTGGATGCCCGACGGGCGTGCGCTCGCCTTCGCGGGTTTGCGCAACAACGTCCTCAACGTCTGGGCGCTTCCGCTTGACGGTGCACCGCCCCGACAGTTGACCAACTTTACCTCCGACTTCATACGCAATTACGCCTTCTCGCCCGACGCGCGCCAAATTGCCGTCTCGCGCGGCCTTGAGATCAATGACATCGTGCTGATCAAAGATTTTCGCTAGCCGATTCGCGGCGAAACCGGAGTTTTCCACCCGCTGGTATTCTCGCTATAATGACCTCAGTTTAACTAACGAGTCGGCCACAATAAGGCCACAATAAGTCATTCGAGAAAGGCTAAACCATGCCATATCTCAAACCTGAACGTCCGGAGAAAGTGAGCGCGCCTTCGCTGCGAGCCAGCAAGGAACGCGGTGAGCGTTTGGTTTGCCTGACTGCGTACGATTATCCGACCGCGCGGATCGTCGACGAAGCGGGCATCGACATCATCCTGGTCGGCGACAGTCTCGGCAATGTCGTGCTGGGCTATGGCAACACGGTGCCGGTGACTCTGGAAGAAATCCTGGTCCACGTAAAAGCAGTCCGGCGCGGCGTCCAAAGAGCGCTCCTGGTGGCCGACATGCCGTACGGCAGTTTTCATACCGGCGCGGATGATACGGTGCGGGCTGCTTTGCGGCTCGTCAAAGAAGGGGAAGCTGAAGCGGTCAAGCTCGAAGGCGGACAAAAGCGGGTCAAGCTGGTACAGCGGCTGGTGAATGAAGAGATTGCCGTAATGGGTCACATTGGTCTCACGCCGCAGTCGATCAATCAGCTCGGCGCATATCGCGTGCAAGGTAAAACCGCCGATGCCGCGCGCCGGCTGCTCGACGATGCGCGTGCCCTGGAAGACGCCGGTGCGTTTTCGCTGGTGCTTGAATTAGTGCCGCGCGAAATCGCCCAAATGATTACTGAGAGTGTCAGCATTCCCACCATCGGCATTGGCGCAGGCGCGCATTGTGATATTCAAGTGCTGGTGTTTCATGACCTGCTGGGCATGGCCTTCGGTAAATTGCCGCGCTTTGTGCGTGAATACGCGAACCTGCGCGAAACGATCACGGATGCCGTCACCCGCTGGGCCGAAGACGTGCGCAATGGAACTTACCCGGCCGAAGCAGAGTCCTACGGCCTGCCTGCACAAGCGGCCGAAGAGTTGAGGATTGAGACAAAGAGGAATTGAGGCTTAAACAATCCTGAGTTGCGTTGTCTGGTCTTTGGTCTTTGATCTCTGGTCTTAGAAAAACGAAGACCGAAGGTCAAAGATCCGTCCTTTTTATGGAAATTATCAATCGTCGCAAGCGCATGATGTCGGTTGCCCGCAGGCTGCGCCGCGAAGAGAACCGGAACATCGGATTTGTGCCGACGATGGGAGCGCTGCATGACGGGCATCTCAGTCTGATTCACGAAGCGCGGGCGTTGTGCGATGTAGTAGTAGTTTCGCTCTTCGTGAATCCAGCTCAGTTTGGACCAAAGGAAGACTTCAAGGCGTATCCTCGCGATCTGCCTCGCGATGCAGCATTGCTGGCCGAGTACAACGTCGATTACGTTTTTGCGCCGGCAGTCGAAGAGATGTATCCGCCGGGATTCTCGACTTATGTTACGGTCGAAGGCCTGACCGATAAACTGGAGGGCGCCGCGCGCCCGCGTCATTTTCGCGGGGTCACGACGGTGGTCGCCATTCTGCTGAACATCGTGCGGCCGGATTTTGCTTTCTTCGGACAAAAAGATGCGCAGCAGGCGATTGTCATCAAGCAGTTGGTTCGCGATCTCGCGTTTACTTGCGAGATTGTGGTCGCGCCGGTTGTGCGGGAAGAATCCGGCCTGGCCATGTCTTCGCGGAATAGCTATCTGACCGGAGATGAGCGCCGCGCGGCCCTGGTTCTAAACCGCGCGCTGCTAAAGGCCAGCGCGGCCTACCAGGATGGTGAGCATAACGCCACGCGCTTAATCGACCTCGTGACCGCGACAATTGAAAATGAACCACTGGCACGGATTGACTATGTGTCGATAAACGACGCCGAAACGCTCGAGAACGTCGACAAAGTTGACGAGCGGCCGGCGCTTTTATCGCTCGCGGCTTTCATTGGCAAGACCCGATTGATTGACAACATCGTGCTGGGAAAAACGAAGAAGAACGTCATCAGTGCTAACGCGTAGCGTCGCTTTCGCACTGTGGCTGGAGGTGATGTTTCACGCAAAGTAGCAGAATCGAAAAGCCGCGGGAAAGATGAAACGTAAATCTCATATTTCATTTATGCTCAACGGCGAGCCGGCAGAGGTTGCGTTTGCCCCGCACAAGACGCTGCTCGAAGTTCTGCGTGAAGATCTCGGCTTGACCGGCACGAAGCACGGCTGTGAACTGGGCGAGTGCGGCACTTGCACCGTCCTGGTCGATGGCCGATCGATCCTTTCGTGTTTGATGTTGGGGTTGGACGCCGAAGGGCGCGAGGTGACGACCATTGAAGGCATGGCTGCCGGCGGCGATCTTCATCCGTTGCAGGATACGTTTGCTGATTTGGGCGCGGCGCAATGCGGTTATTGCTCCCCGGGTTTCCTGCTGGTCGCGAAAGAGTTGCTCGAAAAGTCGTCTAACCCTTCGCGCGATGAAATCAAAGAGGCGTTGTCCGGCAATCTGTGTCGCTGCACCGGCTACATCAAGATTTATGAGGCGGTTGAGTTGGCAGCGGCGCGCATGCGTGGGGAGGCAGTAGAACTAAACAAGGAATCAATTTATGGGTTGTGATTCAACTCTGTTGGTTTCGCACACGGAATTCCGATTCAAGGTTAGTAACCCCTTCAGGTTAGGAAGGGGGCTCGCCCCCCGCTTAGACTCTAGTAACCAGAAAGCGGGGGTAAACCCGCCTTCCTAACCTGAGAGATTGTTCAGCTGAGTTATCAATTGCGATCGTTGAATGCCTGATAACAAACAAAACAACGGAAAGCCACTCAAGGTAGTAGGCAAACCCTTCCGCAAAGTCGACGCGCGCGCGAAGTGCACGGGGCAGACGAAGTTTGCCGATGATATTTTTTTACCGCGCATGCTTTATTGCAAGATTCTGCGCAGCCATTTGCCGCATGCGCATGTAAAGAACATTGACCTCTCTAAAGCCCTCGGGCTGCCTGGAGTCATTGCGATCATCACCGGAAAAGACCTTCCGATTCCGTACGGCATTCTCCCCGTCAGCCAGGACGAGCACGCCCTTTGTATAGATAAGGTCCGCTTCATTGGCGATCCGGTAGCTGCAGTGGCGGCGATTGACGAGGACGTCGCGTTTGACGCGATGAATTTGATCGAGGTTGAGTACGAGCCGCTGCAAACAATTTCTTCGATTGAAGAAGGTGTCATGATCGATGAGCCGCGTATTCATGAATACGGAGACGGCGGCAATGTCCACAAGAAGGTTTCCCTTGAGTTTGGCGAAGTGGAAGCAGGATTCGCCGAGGCGGACCTCATTCGCGAAGACATTTTCTTTTACGAAGGCAACACACATTTGCCGATGGAGCAGCACGCCGCGGTTGCTCACTTCGATTCAGATGAAAAGCTGACGCTCTGGAGTTCGACACAGACGCCGCATTACGTGCATCGCGCGCTGGCCAAAGTTCTGGAAATGCCCGCCAGTCATATTCGCGTGATCGCCACGCCGAATGGCGGCGGTTTTGGCGGCAAGAGCGATCCTTTCAATCACGAAGTTATCGTCAGCAAGCTCGCCATGATTACCGGCCGGCCGGTGAAATGCACACTGACGCGCGAAGAAGTTTTCTATTGTCATCGCGGCCGCCACCCGGTGCTGATGCACGTCAAGACCGCGGTAAAAAAGGACGGCGCCATCACGGCCATGCATTTCAAATCCTTTCTCGATGGCGGCGCATATGGCAGCTATGGGGTGGCCAGTACCTTCTACACCGGCGCCTTACAGACGGTTACCTACGACGTGCCGCGTTACAAATTCGACGGCTTACGAGTGTTTACGAACAAGCCACCATGTGGCCCCAAGCGCGGGCATGGCACGCCCCAGCCTCGCTATGCCCTCGAAGTCCATCTCGACAAGATTGCGGAACAGCTGAATCTCGATCCCGCAGAGATGCGTAAACGTCACCTGGTAAAGCCTTACTCGGTGACAGCAAATTATTTGCGGATTGGCAGCATGGGACTGGGCGCGTGCATCGACAAAGTTGTCGAAGGATCGGATTGGAAGAATAAATTTTCGTGGAATGGATACGCAGACGTCTCGCCTGCTATCCCAACGGGGGTTCGCTATTCTGACTTGGGCGAAAGAGCAGGCGGGACGCCTGCGTACCGCAAAGGAATCGGTATCGCGTGCAGTTCATACATTTGTGGAGCCGGGCTGCCAATCTACTGGAACAACATGCCGCAATCGGGCGTGCAGCTTCGGCTCGATCGGCAGGGCGGCGTATGCGTGATGTGCGGCTCGATCGACATTGGGCAGGGATCGGATTCAATCCTGGCATACATCGTCGCGGAAATTCTGGGAATCGATCCCTTCGACATCCGCGTTGTGACCGCCGACACAGATCTGACGCCCGTTGATCTCGGGAGCTATTCCAGCCGCGTCACTTTGATGACCGGCAACGCCGCGATCCAGGCTGCGGAACGGGCGCGAGAATTGTTGACGATCGCGACGGCCGAAAAACTCGGCGCGCCGATCGAAAACATTTCGTTTGCCGAAAGGCGCGCCTTCGACGTCGAAAATCCTGAGACAGGCATTTCGTTTGCGGAAGCCGTGGTGCTGGCTGAATCAAAGTTCGGCACCATCGGAACCGTGGGCTCGTACACGCCGCCGCGCTCGCCGGGCAAATACAAAGGCGCCGGCGTCGGGCCTTCGCCGGCCTACAGTTATTCGGCTGCGGTTGCCGAAGTCGATGTCGACGAAAGCACCGGCATAGTTACCGTCGAAAGAATCTGGATCGCGCATGACGTCGGCAAGTCGATCAATCCGCTTTTGGTTATGGGCCAGGTGGAAGGCAGTGTCTACATGGGGCTGGGTGAAATCCTGATGGAAGAGATGGCCTATCGCGCGAATCGAAATGTGGTGCACAAGTTTCCTTCGATGCTGGAGTACAAGAGCCCGACGACGATGGAGATGTGCGACGTCAAGACTTATCTGATCGAAGACGCGGACCCGAATGGGCCCTTTGGCGCTAAGGAAGTTGGCCAGGGACCCCTGCTCCCGGTGCCTCCGGCAGTCGCGAACGCCGTCTATAACGCGGTGGGCGTACGCATTGACGAAGTACCGATCACGCCGGAGAAAGTTTTGAAGGCGCTGCGCGAGAAGAATCGTGGCCGCGACCCTCGTTTAGGCCCAACCTCGATTCCGTCGATCGAATGGCCCGAGCCTTTGCGCGTGCTGACGCCGGCGGAGGGCGGCGACGGGAAAGAGATGCCGCGGGTGGCGGTCCATTCGTAAATATCCTCATGATGCGTCTTCCCAAATTCGACTACCGCACGCCGCGCACCATCGCGGAGGCGGTGAAGATTGTCGCGGACGCCGGTCCCAATGGACAGTTTGTCGCCGGCGGCACCGATCTCTACCCCAACATGAAGCGGCGGCAGCAGACGCCGCGCACCGTAATCTCAATCATGCGCCTGCCGGAGCTTAATCAGATCACACGCGAAGGGAAATCGGGCATCAGAATCGGCGCGTCGATGACGCTGACCGACATCATCGACCACCCTGTCATCCAACGTGACTATCCTGTCATTGCAAGTGCGGCGCGGACGATATCGACACCCATCCTGCGAAATATGGGCACGATTGGCGGCAATCTGTTGTTGGACACGCGCTGTAACTACTACGACCAGAATTACGAATGGCGCAAAGGAATCAATTTCTGTCTCAAAAAAGACGGCGATATCTGCTGGGTCGCGCCGGGCAGCTCGAAGTGCTGGGCGGTGCAGTCGTCTGATCTCGTTCCGGTGATGGTGGCGATAGGTGCGAAATTTCGTCTCGTCTCGACGCTCGGTGAACGACTGATTGACGCGACCGGCTTCTATAACGACGACGGGATCGATTACCTGAAGAAACGTCCGGACGAGTTGCTGGTCGACATCCATCTGCCACCGACCAATGGTTGGCGCGCGTCCTATCAAAAGTTGCGACGGCGCGGCGCCTTTGATTTTCCGGTGTTGGGTGTCGCGGCTTACGTCAAATACGAAACAGCCGGTATCGGCATCCTCCCTGGCGGTCGGGTTTCGGCCGTCGACTCAAGTGGCCAACGTATCACCGATGCCAAAATTGTCCTCGGTGGGATTGCGCCTTCACCGATTGAAGTAGGCGAAGCAGCCAAAGAGCTGATCGGTCATCAGTTGGACGGCGATCACATCCAGGCTGCAGCTGAAGCCGCTTACATCAAAGCTCGCCCTCTCGACAACACTGACTTCGTTTACCAATGGCGCAAGCAGATGGCGCGGCAATACACAATCCGAGCTCTTCAGGAATTAGCAGTTCCGGCTTGATCTCTGCCCTTTGGTCTTTGGACTTAGGCCTTTGGTCTTAGTAACCTGACTATCGTCCATATGATGACAAAGACCGAAGACCAAAAACCAAAGACCAACGGTGTCGCTGCGATCCTTCTGGCTGCCGGGCGTTCGCGTCGCATGGGCGCGTTTAAGCCCTTGCTGCCTTTCGGTGAAATGACTGTCGTAGAATCATGCGTCAATAATCTTCAAGCAAAAGGCGTCGGGGAACTCGTCGTAGTAGTTGGGCATCGTGCTGATGACGTAAGAAACGTCCTCAAAGAACGCCGGCTGCGGTTTGCGTTCAATCCCGACCCCGAAAGCGAGATGAGCGTTTCGATTGCCCGGGGCGTCGAACAAATCGATAGCGATACGAAAGCGGTGATCATCGCGCTGGTCGATCAACCAGCGGTACCTCGTGAGATTGTCGAGATTCTCATCCGCGAGTGGCGACACAATGATGTAAAGCTGGTCCAGCCTGAATATCAAACTCGCGGCGGTCATCCCATCCTAATCGATATGGCGTACCGCCGGGAACTCTTGAGTCTCGATCCCGAGCGCGGCTTGCGATCGCTGTTTGACGAACATCGGAATGAAGTGCGGCGACTGCCCGTCGAAACGCCTTATGTTGCGCGAGACATGGACACGTGGGAAGATTACCGGCGGCTGCATGAGGAAACTTTTGGCCGGCCCCCGGCTGCTTGAGTCACGTTTTCGCCAATGTTTATGGGCTTATTCGCAGTTGTCCAACTGGATGGGTTAAGTCATCATCTAAGACGCGGTCGATTCTCCCAGGGATTGGAAGCCAGGAAGAATGCACGACCAGGAGAAACTTGATGGTCAACAAAACTCGCAAGACGGTAATGGGAGCGGCATTCGTTTTAATAGCAACAATGGTCATTGCCGCAACGGCGGCGCAAAACCGTCCTTCAGACTTCTCGTTCCGGTCAATTGACGGCGAGACCGTAACGTCCGACTCGCTGCGGGGCCAGGTGGTCGTGTTAGCATTCGGGGCGTCCTGGTTACCTCTGTCAAAGAACCAGCTCGAGGGAGTCAAAAAACTCGCTGACGATTACGCGGGCCGGGGGGTGGCAGTCTATTGGGTGAGCACCGATTCCGATTCGCCTAAATCGAAGAACTTCGCTTCAGAAGATCAATTACGAACTCTCGAGCGAAAATACAAGGTAACCGTACTCCGTGATCCTGATGGCGCCGTTTCCAAAAAATTTGGCGTCAATCAATTGCCAACCGTAGTGATAATCGACAAGCAGGGCAATACGTCCGGCGGGCCGATAGGCGGGCTCGATCCTAACGCGAATCTGACAGCACAACTTTCGGAGCGGCTCAAGAAAATCCTGTAATACGCGCACGGTTGCAGATTGCAGAAAACTACGGAGAGGTCGTTCGCGAGATTTCATTTTCTTCCCGCATTCTCGTTACCAGATCGTAAAGTAGACGCACCGGAAGTCCCATCACATTAAAGTATTCTCCCTTGATCTCTTCGATGAACCGCGCGCCCAGACCCTGGATTGCGTAAGCCCCGGCTTTGTCCATTGGTTCGCCGGTGGATACGTACCAATCGATTTCAGCATCGCCCAGCTTCGCGAATTTCACGTCGGTCGCTGCGTGCGCGACGAATGCGTTGTTGTTATTTGCTATGCCAATCAAGGTGACCCCGGTTAAGACTTGATGCCAACGCCCGCCCAGGTCGCGGAGCATTCGCCGGGCCTGTGACTCGTCTTCAGGTTTTCCAAGAATTTCGTTGTCAACCACGACTACGGTGTCAGCGCCAAGAACGATTCGCGAAGGAAAATGGGGAGCTGCCGCTTCGGCCTTATCACGAGCGAGCCTTTCCACATAAGTTTGCGCGTCTTCGCCTCGATGTCGGGATTCGTCTACCTCAACGGGAAAAGTCTCAAACGGCCAACCGACGGTGCGCAGAATCTCAGCGCGCCTTGGGCTGGTGGAAGCCAGCACGATCCGCGGCAGATTTAGTGCGCTGACTGAATCCACGTGACGCTCGCCCGCAGCCTCACGGGATGTTTTACTAATTTGGTTTCGGAGTGATTCTTCCATTACACTGCATGCTCATAACGCGGTGATAGATTCTAGATTGAAAGGCGCAATTAATAAATTGTGACGACTGCTATGCGCCGTTTCAAACTGATATGAACGATATTATTCGCTTGCTGCCCAAGCTCCTCGAGGCTGCCGGTGACAATCATGAGTTTACCGAAAGCCTCGCCAGGGTCGCGTGGACCCGCGCAGTTGGCGAGGGCTTGCGCGTTCATACCATTCCGATCCGCCTTTCGGGAAATACTCTGGTAGTCGCAGTGGCCGATGCGCCGTGGCAAAAGCAATTGACCGCGATGAGTGCGGAATTGCTGGCCTGCGTTAATGGAGTTTTGGGACGCCATCTGATTCGCTCCCTCGAGTTTCGAGTTGATCCCGATCAACTTCCAACCAGGAATATCGATATTAAGGAAGCTGAGCTAATCGAGCCGGCATTGGCTAGCGTTCCCGTTGAAATAGTGTCTGCCGCCGAAGACATCAGCGATGAATCCTTACGGGAACACTTCCTCCTGGCTGCTGCCGCTGCGATAAATCGAAGGCAAGGACAGTCGAAAATCTGAAGTCAAAACTCTGGAATTCATTATGCCTATAACTGAAGATGACATTGAAAAAGTTGCGCAGCTGGCGCATCTGGAAATCACGGAAGCAGAACGACATATGTTTGCGCCGCAAATCGCTGAAATCGTTGCCTATGTCGAGCAATTGAATGAAATTGATACCAGCGCAGTTGAACCTGCTCTCGGAGGATTGACGCCTGAAGGCGAACGAACCGAAAGCTCGCGCCGAGATGAAACCGAGCCTTCGTTAGGTCAGAAGATTGCCCTCGACCAGGCGCCCGATCCGGCCTCGGGTCATTTTCGGGTGCCGAAAGTCCTGGCTTAGCTGGTAAGCGCGAGCGCCCTGATCAGAAACCCGACCGTTAGGGAGGGTGCAAGGAAAGTCCACAAAATTATTCGACACCCTCTTGATGAAATCCGCGATCGAAATCCGAAACGAAATCATCCGCCGCGAAACAAGCGCGCGTGCGGTAGTTGAATCTGCTCTCCAGGCAGCCGAGAAACTTAACCGCACCCTCAACGCTTTCCTGGAAATCGATCGCCAGGCCGCCTTGAAGCGCGCTGAAGCAATCGACACAGAAGTGGCCTCGCAGCGAACGGCAGGTGAGCGTACGCTTCCCCCGCTGGCCGGCATTCCGATCGCAATCAAAGACAACATTTGTGTGCGCGGTCTGCAGACGTCTTGTGGCTCGCGCATTCTTGGTCCTTATAAGCCCCCTTACAACGCAACGGCAATCGAACGACTGATTGCCGCGGGCACCGTGATTATCGGAAAGACCAACTGTGATGAATTTGCGATGGGCTCTTCGAACGAGAACTCCGCTTTTGGGCCGGTAAAGAATCCCTGGAACACGTCACGCGTGCCGGGCGGATCATCGGGCGGGTCGGCGGCGGCGGTGGCGGCCGGCATTGTTCCCGTCGCCCTGGGCTCGGATACCGGCGGCTCAGTTCGCCAACCGGCATCGCTGTGCGGCGTGATCGGCGTGAAGCCAACTTACGGTCGCGTGTCGCGGTATGGGTTGGTTGCTTTTGGTTCATCTCTCGATCAGATCGGCGTATTCGCGCGCGAGACTTCGGACGCGGCAGTCGTATTGCAGGTCATCGCGGGCCGAGACAGACACGATGCCACCACTGCTGATGTGGCGGTCCCCGATTATTCCGCGCAACTGAAAGGCAATGCCAGTGGTTTGCGGCTGGGTGTATCGCGCGAGTTGCTGGGTGAAGGTCTGGATGATGAAGTCCGCGATGCAGTCGAAAAAGCAATCGAAGCTTATCGCGAGCTGGGCGCCGAAATCGTAGACATCGATCTGCCGCATGCAAAATACGCGATCGCTGTTTATTACATCATCGCCACCGCTGAAGCTTCATCGAACCTGGCGCGCTATGACGGGGTCCGCTATGGCTTTCGCGCCGAAGACGCGCCGGCGCTGCGTGAGATGTATCGAAAGACTCGCGATGAGGGTTTTGGTGCTGAGGTCAAACGGCGCATCATGCTCGGCACTTATGTTCTTTCTGCCGGTTACTATGACGCTTATTACCTGAAAGCTCAGCAGGTGCGCGCGCTGATCAAGCAGGACTTCGCCCGGGCTTTTGAAAAATGCGACGCGATTGTCACGCCCACATCGCCGACGCCGGCTTTCGCGTTCGGAGAAAAGGTCGATGACCCGCTTGCCATGTATCTTAATGACGTATTTACCGTGACGGCGAATCTCGCGGGCGTGCCCGGCATCAGCGTTCCCTGCGGCCTTTCATCTAATGCACTTCCAATTGGCCTGCAATTGCTCGGGCCGCACTGGAGTGAAGCATTGTTATTTCGCCTCGCCCACGCCTATCAAGCGTCGCATCCCCTGAACGCCCAGCCGCAAGTGCACGCCTGATGCCTGGATCCTGGATCGAACTCAGGAGCTAGTGTTTTGGAAATTGATTTCGGAAATCGGCGGAACGCAGGCGCAAGCTCAGCCAATCTTCAAAGATCTCCGGGGTTTGCAACCAGACGCGAAGCCATTCTGCGATTTCAATTTGAGCGGTGCGATTAGTTTCGTCCAGTCTGTTATCCCGAGCCAGTAATTGAGCACGCGCTTTTTCGTTTAGCGCCAGTTCGCGTAACCCTCGTAATTCGCCGCGATTGTTCTCGCGCATGAATCGCTGGCGCTGTTCCTCGAAGCGTTGCAGGATCTTTGCAGCGGTTTTCAGTGTCAGCGGCTTTTCGAAATCGCGATCTCCAATCAAACCAGAATTCATGTCCGCAATGTTTTTTTCGCGCCATCGAGCGTCGAATTCAATCACCTCAGGATGACGCAAGTCGCCGCCCTGGTCTGCCAGGACTCGGGCGATGGCTGCAGGGCTGTCGCTTGCTCCCTTGCCAAATTTATCGTCGAGCCCGCGCTGGATTTTCTCAAGCACTTGTTCGCCGACAGGCGGGCGTCCGAGCTGCGACCAGATTTCGAGGATCGCCTCGCGCTTTGTTTTAACCTTATCAGTACTCTGGTTCATCGGAATCGCCAGGACCGCCGCCGATTTCAGGGAAATGAATCGCTGTTGTAGAATCGGCTTTCCAGTCTCTCCTCATTTCGTTTTTCAGGAGACTTTCACATATGCATCAACTTCGTCCCGCTCGCAATTTGAGCATTGACTCAATTCTCGATCAACTCCGCGCCGCGGGCGCGATCGCCATGCTGCTGCTGTTCGGTTTCGCGGCCGCAACCCCGGCCCAACAACGACAGCGTTTGAGCAAAATAGATTTTGTAGGCTTAAAGCATTTGTCCGCCGAGCAGGTTATCGCCACCAGCGGGCTCGAGATTGGACAATCAGTCGATCAGAAAACTCTCAATGCGGCGGCCCAAAAACTAATCGACTCCGGTTTGTTTAGAAAGCTCAGCTATAACGTTCACGGCGCACGCGACCAGGCAATTGTTACGTTTAGCGTGGAGGAAGCGGTCCGACGATTGCCGGTGCTGTTCGATAATTTTGTCTGGTTTACTGACGAAGAAATTTACGTAGCTGTGCGACGCGACATTCCATTCTTTGACGGCACCGCGCCCGAGGGTGGCGATACCGGCGATAAGATTGCCGCCGCCCTGCGACGTCTCCTCAAAGAGAAAAACATTTCCGGCGAAGTCGAATATATGCCCTACGGAAATATGCAAACCGGTAAAAAGGAACTGCTTTTTAGTGTTAAAGCCCCCCACACTTCTATCTGCGCGCTTCGCTTTCCCGGCGCCGAAGCGATCTCCGAAGAGCATCTGCTGAAAACATCGCAGCCTTTGCTGGGAAAGGAATATTCGCGCAAGGATGTCGGCCAGTTTGCGCTCTTCACCCTGACGCCGCTGTACCGCCACCTGGGCCATCTGGGAATAAAATTCTCTGATCCGATTGTTAAAATCGAGACGACTGAACAATGCAAGGATGGCGTATCGTTGGAAATTCCGGTTGACGAAGGGGTCGTTTATTCCTGGAACAAGGCTGAGTGGTCCGGTAACCAGGCGTTCAGCGCTGATGAATTGACCGCTGCCCTCGGGATGAAGAGCGGCGAGCTCGCTGATGGCGACAAGATCGAAAAAGCGCTGCGATCCCTCAACAAGCTTTACGGTCTTAAAGGTTACCTGGGGCTGGGCGTTAAAGAATCATTCGACCTTGATGAACAGTCTAAACTTGCGACCTTCCGATTTGCGCTGCACGAAGGCGCGCAATATCACATGGGCGAGGTCACCGTTACCGGCTTGTCGGACGAAGACTCACGCCGCGTGAAGGAGCTTTGGACTCTGGCCCCGGGCTCGATTTTCGATTCCGCTTACCTGGATGAATTTTTGGCGAAGTCGGTGCGCGATTTCCTTAGCCGTCATCCGGTTTTCAGCGGCGTTCCGCTCAAGTTTGGCGCCGACATTAAGCCGGACCACAATACAAAAACCGTTAACGTAATTATTGCTTTTAAGTGAACCGTACGGACGGCGGCTGAGGGAGTGCGGTAGACTCGAAGTCAAGATTGATATGTCTGCGCTGGTCGAATTACTGGAGAAGAACGAGTCGGAGGGCCGCTGGAGCGCCGCCGGTGCCCGCGTCTTGCTCGAAAGGGTTAAGGCGGAATTCGACAAAAAGCCCTTTGTTCCGCACCGTTTATTCCGGCAAGGCGACGCGCAAACGATTGGCGCGCATTTTTGGCCGCGCCGTATTCACCGGCGCGCCCAAAGTGAAGACGAACCGCGGCTGTTTGAAGTCGAAACCGATGTGCGCGTGCTCTCCCATTGCCGCTGGCAAGCTCAGCGCGCCTCCCAGCCGACGCTGGTGGCCTGGCATGGCATGGAAGGTTCGACGTCGTCGGGATACATGCTGAGCGTTGCCGACAAGGCCTACCAGGCAGGTTTCAACGTGGTACGCGTTAACCTGCGGAATTGTGGCGCGACCGAACATTTGACAAGCACGTTGTATCACGCCGGACAGACGGGCGACTTGCGAGCGGTAATTGATGAGTTAATAAAGCGTGAGAAACTCTCTCGGTTATTCCTTGCCGGTTTTTCACTCGGCGGAAATCTGGTGTTAAAGGTGGCCGGCGAGTACGGTGATGATCCGCCGCCGGAAATAAAAGCCATCAGCGCAGTCTCGCCTTCAGCGGATCTGCGCGCCAGTTGCGATTTGACTAATCAACCTCGTAACTGGATTTATCGATACGATTTCCTGCTTTCTCTCAAGCGGCGCATTAGAACCAAACAGAAACTCTTTCCCGATCTTTACGATGCGACGGGTCTGCGCCGCATCCGCACCATCGAACAATTCGACGATCGTTTTGTGGCGCCGGCTTTCGGCTTTGCTAATGCCAGCGACTACTATGCGAAAGCCAGCTCGTTGCCATTCATTAGTCGCATACGCATACCGACTTTGATTATTCACGCCGAAGACGATCCCTTCATAGCGTTTCCACCGTTGCGTGATCCCTCGATCGCGGCGAATCCTTACGTCCTGCTGATGGCGCCGAAACGCGGCGGTCATGTGGCCTTTGTCTCCGCAAAACGACGCGACGAAGATCGCTTCTGGGCTGAAAATCGGGTGGTGGAGTTTTGCCGGATGGTTGCCGAATGCCAGACCTAAAGCTACTTCTCGATCTTCTTCAACAATCGATCAGCGTGATTGCGGGCGATGAGCGGAATGTGTTCGTCGGTGCGGAGGTCTTTCAATAACGGGACGAGCTGCTGCGGATCGGACAGCCCGTTGCGCGTGTAGAGCAGTTCGAGTTCATCCATCAACTGCGGCGCGTTCAGCGGTTGAATCTCGCGCGCCACATTCATGTTGAAGATCAAAATCGCCTGATCGGCGACCCGGCGATATTCCGTCACCAGGTTCCAGGCGTTTCGGTTGTTGCTCCAGTTGAATTCAGCAGTGCGCTTCCGCTCGCCGTTTTCCATTTTGATCCACATCGTTCCCAGGTGGGGAAACTGCTTTGCTGACTGGTAGTTTTCAGTTGAATCCAGAAAATGCAATTCACCCCAAAAGCCCAGGATGCGGCCGAGCGCGGCCGTCGATAACTCGATTGGCTCGACAATCGGTGTCTCTTCGTTCTGCCGTTCGAAAATGATCTTGCCCCGGCCCATCGCATCGTGCTCGATCAAAATTCGACGCACGATGAACTGCGGCTGCTTGAATTCGTAGGAATACTGCGTCGCATCGGGCGGCTTCTTGTTTTCTTCTCGCCGCTGCGGAGTTGAATTTGTTTCCGGGGGGCGATCGTTGCGTTTGGTTTCGGTTCCCTGGGGACCAGGTGTCGAAACGGTTGCTCGATTTGCCTGAGCACGTGCCGGAACACCGGCGCAGGCGAATACCAGGACTACTACCAAACACATCATTGATGCCGCAATAATTGGTCGCAAACTCATGACTAAACCTGGAGTCACACCTTATTTGTGGAGAGACGAACCGGACTGGCTTCTGACTTACTTTTAGAGGATGTCTGCAAAGAACGCAAGGTGGGAAGGTTCGTCACCCGGCGCACTCAATGCCGAGAAGGGACCTGCGCTTTTATTCGAATCGGACAGATACAAGTTTCGATACGCCCACTTCTTCCATCGTCACGCCATAAAGCGCGCGCGCGGTTTCCATCGTGCGCTTGTTGTGTGTGATGACGATGAACTGGGTGTTTGCGGACATAGTGACGACTTTATTAGTGAAGCGGCCGATGTTTGCTTCATCGAGCGGAGCATCGACTTCGTCGAGCAGGCAGAAAGGCGCGGGGCGATAATGGAATATTCCGAGAACGAGCGCGAGGGCGGCCATGGCTTTTTCACCGCCTGAAAGAAGTAAGACATTTTGCAGGCGCTTACCCGGCGGTTGCGCCACAATGTCGATTCCGGACTCGAGTTCATCGTCCGCATCGATCAGGCTCATTTCTCCGTGTCCGCCGCCGAAAAGCTCCTGGAAGAGTTCGCTGAAGTTCTTATTGATCTTCTCGAAGGCGTCACGGAAGCGCTCACGCGAACGGCGTTTGATCTCGCGCAAAGCCTCTTCTGTCGAAGCGATGCCCTGTTGAATATCCGCGCGCTGGGTTGTTAAAAATTCCAGCCGCTCATCGGCCTCCGTCAATTCTTCCAGAGCCATCATGTTCACGGCGCCAAAATTCTCCAGGCGCTCGCGCAGCTCGTCGACGCGCGCGCGTCCCTGTTCGAAATCAAATGAATCATCCGGCGTGAGTTCGCGAGCAATCTCTTCCAGGCTCTGGTTCAATTCGTTCGCGCATGACTCGCGCACGAAATTCAGCCGCGCCAGCGCTTCTGCCCGTTGTACTTCGATCGCCGCGCGCGCGTCGCGCGATGCGGCGGCGGTCCGGTTTAGTTCCGCCAACTCGGCAGAAAGCGCGTCGGCGTGGTTCCGGGCCTCAGTTAGTCGCACCGAGGCTTCAGTAACTTGCTGCTCTTCCCGAAGTTTTTCTTCCTCGACGATCGCTGCCAGGCGATCAATTTCAGCGATTGACGTGCGCAATTCCTCAAGCCGAGTAACGGCTGCGGCATTTTCGATGTCGTGACGCGCGATGCGATCGGCCACATCCTGGCGTTCGTTGTGCAACCGGCGCAGCTCGGCGCTCATTGATCGACGTCGCTCCGCGGCGGCGGCGGCATCTGAGCGTTGCTTATTGAGCAGTTCGCTTTCCGATTCAGCTTCGCGCCGCACGCCGGCTAAAAGATTAGTTGAGGTTTCGATTCTTTCACGGGCCAGACGCCGGGCCTCCTCAGCGGCTTCCGCTTCCGCCAAAGTCCTGGAGCGGCGTTGTTCCAGCTCGCTCTGTTCCTGAGCCAGCAGTTGGACGTCGTCGGCGACGACGCGCATGTGCCGCGCAGCTCGCTCAACTTCTTGTCTCATGGTGCCGGCATTTAACTCCCGGGTCATTAACTCGCGTTCTTCGCGGGCAATTGAACCGTTCAGGAGCACGACTGCTTCTTCGAGATCCGTCAGCTTTGAGCGCGCTTCCTTTACCGACGCCTCGGCGACGAACATTTCGGCCTCGAGTTGTGATGAACTCGACTCGAGCTCGCGCAGCTCGCGTTTGAAGGTCAGCAGGCCCGCGCCTTCCTCGAGCGCGCGGCCATTGCCGGCATTAACGAACTGTCCACCAATCACCCAATCGCCTTCGGCGGTTACAAACATGTCGCCCGTGGCCAGGGACAAGGCAATCGCATCGTCAAGCTTATCGACGATCCGCGCATTCATTCGATCAGGCAGGACGCGCTCGAGCACCGTCAGCAACTGGTGCGGGGCCTGCAGGATATCGCCAACCCGCGGGCCATCGATGCCTACGGGAACGTATCTTTGACGGGCCGCGGCGGTGGCTGGCGACGACTCGAAATCTTCCTTCAGTAATTTGAAGTCTGAAATCTCCGCTTGTAAGTCCGCTTCGGAAACAACGGTTTTCGCTTCATCGCTGCCGCCGTGAAGTCCGCTTACGAGGAAGTTCGCCCGGCCGGCTTGATTAGCCTTCAACCAGGCCGCGGCGCGCGCCGCATCATCGGGCGTCGGAACAACTATCGATTGCAGGGCCGAGCCGAAAGTACCTTCCACCGCGCGCTCCCACTCGGCATCGACCTTGATCGTGTCGGCCAGCGTACCGATGAAGTGAAAATCCTCCTGTTCGTTAGCCGTAAAGGCTTCCTGCACAGCCAGCGAATAATGCGCGCGCCTCTGGTCGAGATCCTTCAAACTTTCCAGTTTGTGCACAGCGCGAGAACGCTCATCGCGCACGCGCAATAGTTCAGCGTCGGTATCCGATACGCGTTCATGGCCGTCGACAACTGACTTGACCGCTGCTTCGCGTTCCGCATGCAGCTTTGCCAGCTTCTCTTTTGCTGACGCAACGGCTGCTTCCAATTTCTCGGCTTCAGATTGCTTCTCGCTGTGGGCCGCGGTGGCGCGTTCACCTTCGCGCGCGAGGCCTTCTGCCTGATGTGTTAACTTCTCGAGAGCGCCATCGAGTTGCCGCGCTAACTCCTGCAGGCGCTCTGCCGCGGCTGTGTGTATCAAAAGATCCGCGCGCGCAGCTTCTATCTCGTTCTCGATGCGAATAACCGCCGCCAGCTTCTGGGCGTGCGCTTCCTCGCTTGATTGCAGGAGCCGCGCAGTTTGTTGGCCTTCCTCGCTAAGCTTGAGATCGAGTTGCGACAGCCGTTCCAACTCACTTTCAATAGTTGCCAAACGAGTTTTCAGGGCTTCGATCTCTTGCTGAATTTCATGCCGGCGTTTCTCAAGCGTTTGAATTTGTTCTTCCTGATAGACGCGTTCGCGGATGCGCCGATCGCGCTGCAGGGCCGCGTCAGCAACCGCGGCGCGCACCTGGGCCAGCTCGTCTTCGAGAGCGCGGGCATGTTGGGTCGCTGTTTGGCTGCGCTTCTCATGTTCGGCTAATTCTTCCGCCAGTCTCTGATCGTCCTGCGTGGCGTTATCGAGTTGCGCTTGCGCTTGTTCGAGCGACGTTGCAAGGTTACGTTCTTCGGCCACATAAACGCGGCGCAGGAGCTCGCGCAATTCTTCGCGCAGCACGGCGTACCGGCGGGCCTTCGCAGCCTGACGCCGCAGGCTGTTTACCTGTCGTTCAATTTCGGAAATGATGTCGGAGACGCGGCTGAGATTGGCACGCGCGGATTCGAGGCGAGATTCCGCCGCCCGCTGCCGCACGCGAAACTTGGTAATACCTGCTGCCTCTTCGATGATCGTGCGGCGATCCATCGGCTTGGCGGAAAGAATCTGGCCGATGCGACCCTGCTCAATGATTGCGTAATGGCCGCCCGATAACCCGGTGCCGGAAAAAACATCCTGAATGTCTCGGAGGCGGCAAAGGCGATCATTCAACAGATATTCGCTTTCGCCGGAACGAAACAGCCGGCGTGTTACCGTCACCGCTTCACCCGGCGCAAACTGAAGCGCGAGATTGCGTCGCCGCCAGTGGCGGTGATGATGAGCCTTTACTTTTGGTTTCGCCTGGGAAGTATCGTCTGGGGCCTGATCAGAACTGATCAAGGCTTCGGAATTAGCTCCGTCGGGATTGCTGGTCTCTGAAAAGGTGTCTGCCGAAACCACGGCCGCTGTTTCTGGCGCTGCTTCAATTTCTGGAGCTTCAAATTCGGCGATCCGATCGTCGATCTCTTCGAGAGTCTCGTCAATCTCCTGGATGTCCGGCTCGCTCTCAACATACTCGTCACGCACGAGATGGAGCACAACTTCGGCCATGCCGTTCGGCGTGCGGTTGCGCGAGCCCTGGAAGATCACGTCTTTCATCTCCGCACCGCGCAGGTGTTTGACGCGCTGCTCGCCCAAAACCCAGGCAATCGCATCGGCTACGTTGCTTTTACCGCAGCCGTTGGGCCCGACAATCGCAGTTATGCCATCACCGGTGAAGATGAGGTCAGTATGGTCCGCAAAGGACTTGAAGCCCGTTATTTCCAGACGTCGAAGCTTGAACATCGTGATCCCGTCGATTTGATGCAAAGGGGGGCGACGGTCGATGTAGGCATCAAAGGCGACTCTACGGGTTCGGAACTATAAAGGCAGCCCAGCGCAACTGTCAACAAGAACTTTAGCTTAACGAGTTTAATTGGCGAATAAGGCTAAGGTTAGAGTGATTCAGAAGCTCCGACCGTGAGTGAGGGCTGAATAGATAGACGACCGGGCTGTTTGGGTTCTATGACACCGCTTTCTTCTCGAGCATCAGATTGATACCGCGTCGCAGTCCTTCGGGGTTGGTGTGTTCGTATCTCAGCATTTGCCCCTCGATAAAGACCGTCGGAGTCCCGGTCACTCCCCTGGAAGAGGCCTTCTCAATGTCGGCATTGATTCGCTGATCGACTTCAGGGCTGTCCATATCACGCACGAATTTATCGATGTTGAGACCTAACTCCTGTGCATACGAAATAAACGTCGGCCGAGGATCGGGTTCGTCGGCCCAGGTCTGTTGATTGCGGTACAGCCGGTCATGCATCTCCCAGAACTTATCCTGATTGCGGGCGGCCTCAGCTGCATGAGCGGCCGCGAGAGCATTCTTATGCATCTTCGTCAGCGGAAAATGGTGGAAGACAATTCGCAACTGATCCCCATATTCAGCTTCGATCTTTTTTAGTTCCGGATAGAGCGTGCCGCAGGGCGGGCATTGATAGTCGCCGAACTCTTCAAGCACTACCGGCGAACTAAC
>WNGQ01000714.1_pt1 | contig 35329 bp, 30 predicted proteins | sample 5407661 | NCBI WGS metagenome assembly WNGQ01 (sample SAMN13153382, study PRJNA577476) | soil metagenome | isolation source: 60 cm soil or saprolite under Garry oak tree replicate 2 | place: USA:California | collected 2016-06-15 | reverse complement strand
CACGCGTGGTCACCTCGGGTTTCGTATCGAAAAACTCTGTTCGCGAGGGGAAACTAGCGAGTTCAGCCCGCTAGGGCAACGCGAACCCCCGTTTATCGCGTCACAATTCATCCATAACTACTTAGTGAGCACGTTCAGGAACCTAGTGTAATCGCTTGGAGTGCCGCTGACCAGGAAAGAATGGCCTTGCGCGGCGGCACCGCCCGCGAGCAGTTTGCAGCGATGCATCGTGGTTCGCCCGGGCACTGCCTCGCAGACCCCCTGCGCGCCGGGGAGCAGGCACGCCTGGAGGCCTCGCTCCGGGCGTGGCTGGTTCTACCGTCCGGGCGCGGGCTGGCGGCGGCGCAGGGCGGTCGCGAGGGCCGCGGCGGCGGCTCCGGGGTCGGGAGCGCTGGTGATCGGCCTGCCGATCACCAGCAGGTCGGCGCCGTCACGCAGCGCCTCCTGCGGCGTGGCGACCCTGGCCTGGTCGTGGCTCGCCTCGCCGAACGGGCGGACGCCCGGCGTGACCAGCGTGATGTCCGGGCCCACCTCGGCACGCACGGCGGCGACCTCGTGCGGCGAGCAGACCAGGCCGCGCGCCCCGGCTCCGACCGCGAGCACGGCCAGCCTGAGCACCGCGTCGCTGACCGGGCCCGCCATCCCGATGTCGCCCAGATCGCGGTCGCTCAGCGAGGTCAAGATGGTGACGGCGACGATGTTCGTGTTCGGCAGGGCCTGCACGGCCTCCTCGATCGCCGCGGCGCCGGCCGCGGCGTGCACGGTCAGCAGGTCGGGACGGACCTTGGCGACCGCGCGGGCCGCGCCGCCGACGGTCGCCGGTATGTCGTGCAGCTTCAGGTCGAGGAAGACGTCCACGCCCCTGGGCCCGCGCACCGACGCCACGGCCTCCGGCCCGAACCTCAGGTACAGCTCAAGTCCGACCTTCAGCGTGCTGACGTGCGGGGTGACCAGATCCGCCCACTGCGCCGCGGTGTCCAGGTGCGGCGGCCCCTTACCTGACCGTTCCCACGCTCCGGCCGGCCGCCCGCAGCTCGTGGGCCAGGCCGACCACCTCGGACAACCGTTCGACCCCGCGCCGGGCGAGCTCGTCGTCGAGCTCGCGCAGTATCCGCGCGCATGCCGACGGGTCGTGGAAGATCGCGGTCCCTACGCCGATCATCGACGCGCCCGCCACCATGAGCTCGAGAGCGTCCCGGCCGGTCATCACGCCGCCCATCCCGATGATCGGGACATCGGGCAGCGCCTGTCTGACCTGCCAGATGCAGCGCACGGCGACCGGCCTGATCGCGGGCCCGGACAGCCCTCCGGTCAGCCCGGCAAGCACGGGCCGCATCGTGTCGGTGTCGATCACCATCCCGAGCAGCGTATTGATCATCGACAGGCCGTCGGCACCCGCCGCCACGCACGCGCGGGCGATCGCCACGATGTCGGTGACGTCCGGCGACAGCTTGGCGAACACCGGGACGTCGTACCGCGCCCGTGCCCTGACCGCCTCGACCACCGCGCCCGCGTCGGCCGGGTCGCACGCGAACACCTGGCCGCGGTGCTCGACATTCGGGCACGAGATGTTCACCTCGAGCGCGGTCACCCCGGCGGCATCCGACAGCCGCGCGGCCAGCTCGGCGTACTCGTCGACCGTGCTGCCGGCGATGGACACCACCGCCCTGGCTCCCCTCGACAGCAGCCACGGCAGGTCGCGCTGCAGGAACGCGTCGATGCCCGGCCCCTGCAGGCCGATCGAGTTGAGCATCCCGCCGCTGGTCTCGGCCATCCGCGGCGTCGGGCGGCCGGCCCGCGGCGCGAGCATCACCGACTTGGTGACGACCGCCCCGATCCTGGAGACGTCGACGAACTGGGCGAGCTCGCGGCCCGAACTGGCGCAGCCCGAGGCGGTCAGGATCGGATTGGGCAGCTCGACGCTGCCGAGCCGCGTGCGCAGGTCAGGCGCCATGGTTCTGCCTCCGCGCCGCGCTCGCCTGCCGGTACTGGCCAAGCTGGCCCGGCTGACCGGAGTGACCCGGCTGGCCGGGCTGGCCGGGCGGGCCCGGCTGACCGGAGTGACCCGGCTGGCCGTCCCGCCCGTCGCTGCCGTCGCCACCGTCGCCGCCGCCCGGCTGCTGGCCCCGCCTGGTCCTAGGCTCCCAGCCAGGCGCGCCGAAGGCGTCGAACGGGATCGTTCCCACGTCGTCCCAGCGCACCCGCTCACCGCGGAACACCGGGCCGTCGACGCAGGACCTGACCATCCGGGTGATCCCGTCCGAGCCGACCACCGGCAGCACGCAGGTCATGCAGACCCCGATCCCGCAGGCCATCGACTCCTCGACGGCGACCTGCACGGGGATGTCGTACCGCCGGGCCAGCGCGGTGACCTGGCGCAGCATCGGCATCGGACCGCAGGCGTAGATCACGTCGGTCCGCGCCTCGTGGATCACCTGGCCCAGCATGTCGGTCACGATCCCGCGCACGCCCAGCGAGCCGTCCACGGTCGTGATCGTCGCCGACCGGCCGGTCCGCCGCGCCGTCAGCGCGCCGAAAACCCGGTCGCCGCTCGCGGCGCCGAGCAGGAAGTCGACCGAGCAGCGGCGCTCGCGCAGCCGGCCGGCCAGGGCGAACAGCGGCGCGCTGCCGTAGCCGCCGCCCACGAGCAGGCAGCTCACCGGGTCCCTCGGCACCGGGAACGGCCGGCCGAGCGGGCCGGTCAGGTCGAGCACGTCCCTGGCCCGGCGCTCGGCCAGCCAGCGGGTGCCGCGGCCGACGACGGCGAACACGAACTCGACCGTCCCGCCGTGATCCGGCCGGACGTCGTGGATCGAGAAGGCACGGCGGAGCAGCATCGAGGTGTCGGGGCCGCCGACCGCGACGGCCACGAACTGGCCGGGCTTGAACCGCGCCGCGATGCCGGGGGCGACGATCGTGATCGCGTGGTAGGCGTCGACCCGGCGGACGGTGAGCACGGTCCCGCGCACCTGCACCGGCCCGGGCGCAGACTCATGCTCGCTCGCGGTCATCCCCGCCCGCCCAGCCGGCCGCCCGCCCGCCCGGCCGGCCGCCCCCGGCCGATGTGCTCGGCGTGCTCCTGGAGCGAACGCACACCCACCTCGTTCCTCATGATGGCCTCGATTCCCTGCACGATCGCCGCGAGCCCGGCCATCGTGGTCACGCAGGGCAGCCCGCGGCGCACGGCCGCGGTGCGGATCTCGTAGCCGTCACGCCGCGGGCCGGGCTGGCCTGCCCCGCCGAACGGCGTGTTGACGACGAGATCCACCTGGCCCGCCAGGATCCGCTCCACGATCGTCGGCTCGCCGCCGGGCCCCCGGCCGTCGCTGTGCTTACGCACGATCGTGGCATGGACCCCGTTTCGCCGCAGTACCTCCCCGGTTCCGCTGGTCGCCCAGATCTCGAAACCGAGGTCGGCGAGGCGCTTGACCGGGAAGATCATCGCCCGCTTGTCCTTGCTCGCGACCGACACGAACGCGCGCCCCTTCACCGGCAGCGCGCCGTACGCGGCCGCCTGAGACTTCGCGAACGCGGTGCCGAAGTACTCGTCGATGCCCATGACCTCGCCGGTCGAGCGCATCTCCGGCCCGAGCAGGGTGTCGACGCCCGCGCCGCCCGGCTCACGGAACCGGCCGAACGGCAGCACCGCCTCCTTCACCGCGATCGGAGCGTCGAGCGGCAGGCTCCCGCCGTCACCGGACGCCGCGAGCACCCCCTCGGCCCGAAGCTGCGCGACCGTCGCGCCGAGCATGATCCTGGTCGCGGCCTTGGCCAGCGGCACCGCGGTGGCCTTGGAGACGAACGGCACCGTCCGCGACGCCCGCGGGTTGGCCTCGAGCACGTACAGCAGCCCGGCGGCCAGCGCGTACTGGACGTTCAGCAGCCCGAGCACGCCGACCCCGCGCGCGATCGCCTCGGTGGACGCGCGGACCGCGGCGATGTACTCGCGCCCGAGCGTGATCGGGGGCAGCGCGCAGGCCGAGTCGCCGGAGTGGATCCCCGCCTCCTCGATGTGCTCCATCACGCCGCCCAGGTACAGTTCCTCGCCGTCGAACAGCGCGTCCACGTCGATCTCGACCGCGTCGTCGAGGAACCGGTCGATCAGCACCGGATGCTCCGGGCTGGCCAGCGTGGCCAGGTGCACGTAGGACTCGAGCGTCGGCTCGTCGTAGACGATCTCCATGCCGCGCCCGCCGAGCACGTACGACGGCCGCACCAGGACCGGGTAGCCGATCTCCGCGGCGACCTCGGCCGCGTCACCCGCGGACAGCGCGGTGCCGTGCCGGGGCGCGAGCAGCCCGGCGGCGGCGAGCACGGCGCTGAACTCGGCGCGGTCCTCGGCCAGGTGGATGGCCTCGGGCGAGGTGCCCAGGATCGGCACCCCCTCGGCGGCCAGCGCGCGCGCCAGCCCGAGCGGGGTCTGGCCGCCGAGCGAGACGATCACGCCGGCCACCTCGCCGGCCGCCTGCTCGGCCGCCACGATCTCGAGCACGTCCTCGAGCGTGAGCGGCTCGAAGTAGAGCCGGTCGGAGGTGTCGTAGTCGGTGGAGACCGTCTCCGGGTTGCAGTTGACCATCACGGTCTCGAACCCGGCCTGCGCCGCGGCGAAGCAGGCGTGCACGCACGCGTAGTCGAACTCGATGCCCTGGCCGATCCGGTTCGGCCCGCTGCCCAGGATGATCACCTTCGGCCTGGCCGACGCCGGGACCTCGGACAGCTCGTCGTAGCTGGAGTACAGGTACGGCGTGCTCGCCGCGAACTCCGCCGCGCAGGTGTCCACCATGTGGTAGACCGGGCGGACCCCGAACTCCCGGCGCAGCCCCCTGACCTGCCCCTCCGACAGCCCGGTGAGCTGGGCGACCTGGGCGTCGGAGAACCCGGCGGCCTTCACCGCGCGCAGGCCGGCCGGCGTGGGCGACCCGGCCGCCGCGAGCCGTTGAGCCTGAACTTCTATGCCCTTGACCTGCTCGATGAACCAGGGGTCGATGCCGCTGACCGCGGCGAGCTCGGCTGCGGCGGCCCCCGCCCGCAGCGCCTGGTGCAGCGTCGAGATGCGGCCGTCGTGCGGAACCGCGCACCGCGCGACCAGGGCGGCGCGGTCGCCGGGCGGCTCGCGCCAGTGCAGCGGCGCGCCCGGCTGCTCCAGGGAGCGCAGCGCCTTCTGCAGCGCCTCGCTGAACGAGCGCCCGATCGCCATCGCCTCGCCGACCGACTTCATGTGCGTGGTCAGCACCTGGTCCGCGCCGGGGAACTTCTCGAACGCGAACCGCGGGACCTTGACCACCACGTAGTCCAGGGCGGGCTCGAAGCTGGCTGGGGTCTGGCCGGTGATGTCGTTGCGGATCTCGTCGAGCGTGTACCCGATCGCGAGCCTGGCCGCGATCTTGGCGATCGGGAACCCGGTGGCCTTGGACGCCAGGGCGCTGGACCGGGAGACCCGCGGGTTCAGCTCGATCACGACCATGCGGCCGGTGCCCGGATCGACGGCGAACTGGATGTTGCAGCCGCCGGTGTCCACCCCGACCGCGCGCAGCACCGCGATCGCCAGGTCGCGCATCCGCTGGTACTCGCGGTCGGTCAGCGTCATCGCGGGCGCGACGGTGACCGAGTCGCCGGTGTGCACGCCCATCGGGTCGACGTTCTCGATCGAGCAGACCACCACCACGTTGTCGTTGCGGTCGCGCATCAGCTCGAGCTCGTACTCCTTCCAGCCGAGTACCGACTCCTCGAGCAGCACCTCGGTGACCGGGCTGGCGTCCAGGCCGTGACCCGCGATCCGGCGCAGTTCGGCCGCGTCGGCGGCGATGCCCGAGCCCGAGCCGCCGAGCGTGAACGAGGGCCGCACCACCAAGGGGTAGCCAAGGCTGGCGGCCACGGCCTCGCACTCAGCTACCGAGTGGCAGGCCGCGCTGCGCGGCACCTGCCCGCCCAGGCCGGTGACGATCTCCTTGAACGCCTTGCGGTCCTCGCCGGCCCTGATCGCGGCGATGTCGGCGCCGATCAGCTCGACGCCGTAGGCGGCCAGGACGCCGGCCTCGTGCAGCGCGACGGCCGCGTTCAGCGCGGTCTGGCCGCCGAGCGTAGCCAGGATCGCGTCGGGCCGCTCGGCGGCGATCACCTTCTCCAGCACGTCCGGCGTGATCGGCTCGATGTAGGTGGCGTCGGCGAACTCGGGGTCGGTCATGATCGTCGCGGGGTTGGAGTTGACCAGGCTGACCCTGATCCCCTCCTCGCGCAGCACCCGGCAGGCCTGGGTGCCCGAGTAGTCGAACTCGCAGGCCTGGCCGATCACGATCGGGCCCGAGCCGATCACCAGCACCGAGTTCAGGTCCGCGCGCCTGGGCATCAGGCGATCCCCGTCATCGGCCGCGCCCCATCAGCGCGCAGAAGTCGCCGAACAGGCCCGCCGCGTCGTGCGGGCCGGGCGCCGCCTCCGGGTGGTACTGGACGGCGAACACCGGGGCCGCGAGCAGCCTCAGTCCCTCCACGACGCCGTCGTTGAGGTTGACGTGCGTCACCTCGGCGGGGCCGAACTCGGTATCGAATCCCCCGGCGCCCGGCATGGCGACGGCGAAGCCGTGGTTGTGGCTGGTGACCTGGACGCGGCCGGTGCGCAGATCCCGCACCGGCTGGTTGACGCCGCGGTGGCCGAACCGCAGCTTGTAGGTGCTCAGCCCGAGTGCCAGGCCGAGCACCTGGCTGCCCAGGCAGATGCCGAGGACCGGGGCGCCGGCGGCCAGCACGCCGCGCATCGCATCGACGGCGTAACCGCAGGCCGCCGGGTCGCCCGGGCCGTTGGAGAACAGGACGCCGTCCGGGCCGGCCGCCAGGATCTCCCGCGCCGTGCTGGTCGCCGGCAGCACGTGCACCTCGCAGCCGAGGCCGGCCAGCGCCCGCGGCGTCGCGGCCTTGATGCCGAGGTCGACGGCGGCCACCCGGAACCGTACCCGGCGGCCGTCGGGCGGCCGCACCACGTACGGCTCGGGCGTGGTCACCTCGCGGGCCAGGTCGGCCCCGCTCATCGGCGGGCTGGCCTGCACCCGCCCGGCGAGCTCGGCCGGGTCGGCGGTGACGGTGCTGATCGCGGCGCGCATCGCACCCCGCTCGCGCAGGTGCAGGGTCAGCGCCCGGGTGCCGCTGATCGCGATCGCGGTGACCCCGGCGGACCGCAGCTCCGCCTCGAGCGACCGGGCGGCCCGCCAGCTCGAGGCGACCGGGCTGGGATCGCGGATCACGAAGCCGCTGACCCAGATCCGGCGTGACTCGTTGTCCTCGTCGTTGATCCCGGTGTTGCCGATGTGCGGCGCGGTCATCGCGACGATCTGGCGGCAGTACGACGGGTCGGTCAGCGTCTCCTGGTAGCCGGTCATCCCGGTGTTGAACACGGCCTCGCCGAACGCCTCGCCGCCGGGTCCGTAGCCGACGCCGCGGAAGGTCGTGCCGTCCTCAAGCACGAGCAGCGCGGGAGCGCTCACCAGGCCAGCCTCCCGCCGAGCACCGCCGGCCTGCCGCGCAGGAACGTCGCGACCACCTGGCCGGGCAGCTTCAGGCCGGCGAACGGGGTGTTGCGACTGCGGGAGGCGTGCCCGGCCGGATCGACCGGCGTAATCGGCTCCGGGTCGTAGAGCACCAGCGTGGCCGGGGAGCCAGGCGCCAGCGGGCAGCCGTGCCGCAGGTCTCCCAGGCCGGCCGCCTGGGCGCCGATCCGGCCGATCGCGGCGGGCCTGACCGACATCCGGTCGGCGACCGCGGACCAGCCGAGCAGGCCGGTGTTCACCATCGCCTCATGCACCACGCGCAGTGCCGTTTCAAGCCCCGTCATGCCGAACGAAGCCTGCGACCACTCGGTCTCCTTGGCTTCGGCCGGGTGCGGGGCATGGTCGGTGGCCACGCAGTCGATGGTGCCGTCGGCCAGGCCGGCCCGCAGCGCCGCGACATCCGCCGCCGTCCGCAGCGGCGGGTTGACCTTGAACACCGGGTCGTAGCCGACCGCGAGGTCGTCGGTGAGCAGCAGGTGGTGCGGCGTTACCTCGGCCGTCACCTGCCAGCCCTTGGACTTGGCCCAGCGGATGATCTCCACCGAGCCGGCCGTCGACACGTGGCAGACGTGCACCGCCGAGCCGACGTGCGCGGCCAGCAGGCAGTCCCGCGCCACGATCGCTTCCTCGGCGACCGCCGGCCACCCGGTCAGGCCGAGCCTGGCCGAGACCTCACCCTCGTTGACCTGAGCTCCTGAGGTGAGCCTGGGTTCCTGGGCGTGCTGGGCTATCACCCCGTCGAATGCCTTCACGTACTCCAGGGCGCGCCGCATCAGAGTGGCGTCGGCGACGCACCGCCCGTCGTCGGAGAACACCCGCACGCCGGCCGCCGAGTCCGCCATCGCGCCGAGCTCGGCGAGCTGGGATCCGCCCAGCCCGGCGGTCACGGCGCCGACCGGCCTTACGTCGCAGTGCCCGGCCTGGCGGCCGAGCCGCCAGACCTGCTCCACCACCCCGGCCGTGTCGGCGGCCGGCTCGGTGTTGGCCATCGCGTGCACCGCGGTGTACCCGCCGAGCGCCGCGGCAGCGGTTCCGCTGGCCACCGTCTCGGCGTCCTCCCGGCCCGGCTCGCGCAGGTGAGTGTGCAGGTCGACCAGGCCAGGCAGAGCGATCAGGCCGCCCGCGTCCAGCACGCTGAGCTGGCCGCCGCCCGTGGCCAGGTCAGCGCCGCCCTCGCCGGACGGCACCACCGCGGCGATCGTGGTGCCGTCGATCAGGATGTCGGCGGGCGGGCCGCCGAGCGGCCTCGCGTCCCTGATCAGCCAGCGGCCGCGGTCCTGGGTGTGGCCCCCCGCGATCACAGTGTCTCCCCGGAGCCAGCCACCCCGGAGCCCGCCACCCCGGAGCCCGCCGCGGCGAGGCCGGTGGCGGCGGGTGGCGCGTCACCGGGCTCCCGGGATCCGCCGAGCAGCAGGTAGAGCACCGCCATCCGGACCGACACGCCGTTGGTCACCTGCTCCACGATCGTCGACCTGGGCGAGTCGGCCACCTCGGCGGCGATCTCCACGCCCCGGTTCATCGGGCCGGGGTGCATCACGATCGCATGGTCCGCAAGCAGCGCCATCCGGTCACCGTCGAGCCCGTACCTGCGGCTGTACTCGCGAACGCTCGGAAAGTACGCGTCCGACATGCGCTCGCGCTGCACGCGCAGCATCATCACGACGTCGCTGTCCGGCAGCACCGTCGAGAAGTCGTAGCTCACCGAGCACGGCCAGCCGCCCACGGCGACGGGCAGCAACGTCGGCGGCGCGACCAAGGTCACCCGGGCGCCGAGCGTCCGCAGCAGCCAGACGTTGGAGCGCGCCACCCGGCTGTGCAGGATGTCGCCGACGATCGTGACCCGCAGCCCCGCCAGCCGCCCCAGCCTGCGCCGCATCGTGAACGCGTCGAGCAGCGCCTGGGTCGGGTGCTCGTGGGTGCCGTCCCCGGCGTTGATCACGCTGCCCCTGACCCAGCCGGCCAGCCGGTACGGCGCGCCGGAGGCGCCGTGCCTGATCACGACCGCGTCGGCGCCCATGGCCTGCAGCGTGAGCGCGGTGTCCTTCAGGCTCTCGCCCTTCGCCACGCTCGAGCCCTTCGCCGAGAAGTTGATCACGTCGGCCGACAGCCGCTTCGCCGCCGCCTCGAACGAGATCCTCGTCCTGGTCGAGTCCTCGTAGAACAGGTTGACGACCGTCCGGCCGCGCAGCGTGGGGAGCTTGGGTATCGGCCGCTGGGCCAGCCTGGCGAGTTCCTCCGCCGTGTCCAGGATCGCGACGGCATCGTCCAGGCTCAGGTCGGCCGCGGAGATCAGGTGCCTGTTCACCGGCTCGCCTGCCGACTGACCTGGAGGGTCACCGAGTCTTCCCCGTCGATCTCGGTCAGCAGCACCTTGACCGCCTCGCGCTTGGATGTGGGGAGGTTCTTGCCGACGTAGTCGGGCCTGATCGGAAGTTCCCTGTGGCCCCGGTCGACCAGGACGGCTAGCTGCACGGCGCGCGGGCGGCCGATGTCGCCGAGCGCGTCGAGGGCGGCCCGCACCGTGCGGCCGGAGTACAAGACATCGTCGACGAGCACGACGACCATGCCGTCGATGCCGGCGTCCGGTATCTCGGTGTGCCCGAGCGTCCTGGTCGGCCGCAGCCTCAGGTCGTCGCGGTACAAGGTGATGTCGAGCGCGCCGACGGGAATGTGCACTCCCTCGGTCTCGGCGAGACGCGCAGCGAGGCGGCGGGCCAGCGGCACTCCCCTGGTCTGAATGCCGAGCAGCACCACGTCGCGGGCGCCATCGGTGCGCTCGAGGATCTCGTGCCCGATCCTGGTCAGCGCCCTGCGGATCTCATCGGACCCGAGGACGGACTTGCCACCGCGGCCCTGGCCCTTGGCCGGGCCGGCCGGCTCAGGACCGGCGGCCTCGCTCATCCCAGCCATCAGCAGACCTCCTTCCCCGCCTCACGGGACGGGCCTTAAAGGATGTCGAACGGCCCTAACCTACCAGCGCGGGACCTCCGGGCCAGGCAGGCCGCTCCGGTCGCCGGGAACCTCGCCGACACGAGCCGGCCAGCCGGGCTCTCATCGACTTCGGCGGCTGCCGCCTCGTTGCGCAGTCGCGTGTAAGTTAATCCGGAGACTCCCGGAGCCTCCCGATTTTTGCCGATCGGCTTGACCTTGTCGTGCTCTCGGCCTACCGTCACTGTCCGTAACCATCAGTACGTTCGCTCGATCGCTAAAGGCCAGGGAACCCGAACCATGCCATCTGATTACGCGAAGACCCTCGGCGCCCGGCTGCGCGCCATTCGCACCCAGCAGGGTCTGTCCCTGCATGGCGTGGAAGAGAAGTCCAGGGGCCGGTGGAAGGCCGTTGTGGTCGGGTCCTACGAGCGCGGCGACCGCTCGGTCACCGTGCAGAAGCTTGCCGAACTGGCCGACTTCTACGGCGTGCCGGTGTCAGAGTTGCTGCCGGGCGACGCCGGACCCGGCGTTCTGACCCCGGCCCCGAAGCTGGTCATCGACCTGGAGAAGATGGCGCAGCTGCCGCGTGACCAGGCCGGCCCGCTCGCCAGGTACGTCGCCACCATCCAGAGCCAGCGCGGCGACTACAACGGCCGGGTGCTGTCTATCCGCCAGGAGGACCTCCGTTCTCTCGCGGTGATCTATGACAAGACGCCCTCCGACCTGACCGAGGAACTGATCGGCTGGGGCATCCTCGACTCCACCGCACGTGGCGCCATCGACATCGCCTGACAACCCGTCACCGGGCACCCGCCGGCGGGCGCCTGCCTCAGATCGCCGCCGGAAGCGGCAGCGGCGACTGGGCAGGGACGCCGAGCGCGCTCTCGGCCAGCGAGACGAACGTGGCGGCGTCGCGGAGCAGCTCGTCGGCCTCGCGTGCCGACACCGCACGCGGCAGGCCCGCTTCCGCCGCCGCCCGCTTGCTGGCCCCCGCCGCGAAGAACGCGGCCCACTCGCTCAGCGTCGGCTCGACCCTGGGAAGCAGCTCCCAGACGCTCAGCGGCCGCCGCCTGCGGGCCGGGGCCGGCTCGGCCCGGGCGGCCACGATCGCCGCGGCGGCCCGCAGCGCGGCCAGGTGCGCCCCCACATAGCGGCCGCCCGCCGACACGTCGGCCTCGGCCGAGGCAAGTCCCTGCCGCGCCGACTCGAGCAGCGCGAGCGCCGATGGCGCCACCCGGCAGCGCACCGGGTCCTGGCGCGCCTGCGTGATCGAGTTCATGGCAACGTCCTCCAATTCCGCTGCGGGCGGACCGGACGCGGCGCTTCCCCACACCGCGCCCGGCTGCTGCCCGCCTGCCGGCACTGCCGGCGTTCCGGGCGCTTCCCACCTCTGTATTCGAACATAAATTCGGCCCACTGTCCATTCGGTAGCTGCTGCGTTCGAATGTATCGAAGGGGTCTGACAGTCACCGGGTCCTGACCGCATGCGGCGGCCAGACGGCGGCAGCCACGCTCGGACCACAGCCGCGCCAGAGCCGTGACCGGCGCCGGCCAGCCGGGCAGCAGGCGTGCCGCCAGCATCGATCGCGTACCCTGGGCCGAATGGCGACCGCCGCTACCCTCCGCGACCTCGGGCCGAGAGAGTTCCTCGCCGAGATAGACATCCTGCTCGCCATCTACGCCGACGCGATGGATGCCGAGACGGCGTTGCTGCCCGGCCGGCGCGAACTGATGCGGCGGCACGCCGGCTACCCGGCATTCAAGGCGCTGCAGGCCCGCGCGACGGTGCCCGGTCAGGCCGGCAGCTCGGCCGCCGTTCTGGGATTCAGCTACGGGTTCCGCGGTCAGCCAGGTCAGTGGTGGTACGACGCCGTATCGGCCGCGCTGACCAGGGCGATCGGCCCGGCGCTCACGCAGGGCTGGCTCGCCGACTGCCTCGAGGTGGCCGAGTTGCACGTGCGCAAGGACCAGCAGCGATGCGGCATCGGGACCCAGATGCTGACCGCGCTGGTGGCCGGGCGGCCGGAGCGGACCGCACTGCTGTCCACGCCGGACCGGGAGTCCACGGCCCGCCGGCTGTACCGGCGGATGGGCTTCGGCGACCTGCTGACCGGCTACAGCTTCCCCGGCGGCAGCCCGCCCTACGCGGTCATGGGCGCGGTGCTGCCGCTGCGCGACCCGGTCACCGCCGGCAGCCTGCCCCGGTCCGCCAGCCCGAGCGCCTGATAAACCTCGCCGGTGGCCCGGGACCCGTTCAGCGTGTAGAAGTGCAGCCCGGGGACGCCCTCGTCGAGCAGTCGCTGGCACATCCCGGCCGCGTACTCCACGCCAACCTGGCGGACCGCAGAGCGGTCGCCAGCGCACCTTCGCAGACGCTCGGCCAGCTCCGCGGGGAACCGCGCCCCGGAGAGCAGCACGGCCCGGTCGATCATCGGCACGCTGGTGATCGGCATGATCCCGGCGATGATCGGGACCGGGCAGCCGAGCGCGGCCACCTCGTCCCTGAATCGCAGGTAGTCCTCGACGTAGAAGAACATCTGGGTGATCGCGAAGTCGGCGCCTGCCGCGCACTTGTCCATGAAGAACCGCAGGTCCGAGCTCCTGCTCACGGCCCGGTTGTGGACCTCGGGAAAGGCCGCCACCCCGACGCAGAAGTCGCCCGCCTGCCTGACCAGCCGGACGAGCTCCGACGCGTGCCGCAGTCCCTGCGGATGGGCCACCCACTCGGCCGACGGATCTCCCGGCGGGTCACCGCGCAGCGCGAGCACATTCCTGACGCCGACCGCCGCGTACGACCCGACGACGTGCCTGAGCTCGCCGACCGAGTGGCTGACCGCGGTCAGGTGCCCGACCGGGGTCATGGTCGTCTCCTCGGCGATCCTGCCGGTGACCCGAACGGTCCGGTCCCTGGTCGTGCCGCCCGCGCCGTAGGTGACCGAGACGAACGTCGGCCGCAGCGGCTCGAGCCGCCTGATCGCCAGCCAGAGTTGCTCCTCGTCGGCGTCGGTCTTGGGCGCCATGAACTCGAATGAGAACGACCTGCCGCCGACGGCCAGAAGGTCCCTGATCAGGGGTGCTTGCTGGGGCAGCCGCGATGCCATTGGTCCAGGCTATCCCGATCCCGATCATGACGAGACGCCCTCGCCGCACCGCCCGGCGACGGCGCCACGTGGTGGCTGCGGCTAGGGTCACGATCATGTCGACGGGAGCTGCGGACATGACGCGGATCCGGTCAGCGATCGGTGCCGAGCTGGACGAGTTCATCGGGCAGCAGCGGCACAACCTGGCCGCGATCAGCGCTGACCTGCTGCCCTGCGTGGACGCGATCGCCGACCTGCTGGCGGGCGGCAAGCGCCTGCGGGCCGCGTTCTGCTACTGGGGCTGGCGCGCGTGCGGCGGTGCCGACGGCCGCGAGATCGTCGCTGCCTCAGCCTCCCTTGAGCTGCTGCACGCCAGCGCGCTGGTGCATGACGACGTGATGGACGCCAGCCAGACCCGCCGCGGCCAGCCCGCCGTGCACCGGCGCTTCGCGTCCAGGCATGCCGCGGCTGCCTGGCGCGGCTCGGCCGATGACTTCGGCGCGGGCGCGGCGATCCTGATCGGCGACCTGCTGCTGGCGTGGACCGACGAGATGCTCAGGGCGAGCGGGCTGGCGCCGGCCGCGGTCTGGCGCGGGCTCCGCGTCCTCGACGCGATGCGCACGGAGGTGTTCTCCGGGCAGTTCCTCGACGTCGTCGCCCAGGCGTCCGGCGCGTCCGACGCAGCCAGCGCACTGCGGGTGGTGACCTACAAATCCGCCAAGTACACCGTCGAGCGGCCGCTGCACCTGGGCGCCGAGCTGGCCGGCGCCGAGCACCGCGCCATGCTAGGAGCATCCGGCCGGGACGGGGCCGCCGCGCCGGGCGGCGGGCCAGGTCGTCGCCGGGCGTTCACCGACTACGGCATCCCGATCGGGACGGCGTTCCAGCTGCGCGACGACATTCTCGGCGTCTTCGGCGATCCCGTCAGGACCGGCAAGCCGGTGATCGACGATCTGCGCGAGGGCAAGCGGACGGTGATGCTCGCGATCGCCAGGGAGCGGGCCGACCGGGAGCAGGCCGCCGTGCTTGACCGTGCCATCGGCAACCCGCTGCTGACCGAGGCGAGAGCGGAACAGGTCAGGGCGGTGATCACCGGCACGGGCGCGCTGGCCGAGTGCGAGGCGATGATCGACAGGAACGTCAAGGAGGCGCTGGCGGCCCTTGACCTGGCGCCGATCACGCCGGAGTCGAAGTCGGCACTGGCCGACCTGGCCATCGCCGCGACCTCGAGGAACGACTGACGTGACCGCCGCCGAGCCATCGCTGCCCCGCCAGCTCGCCACGACCAGGCGCTTCAGCCTGGGGGTGCCCGGGCAGGTCACCGTCTCCCCCGACGGCCGTACCGTCATCTTCCTGCGCACCAGGACCGGGACGGATCCCGCGTCGTGCCTGTGGGCGATGGACTGCCTGACCTGGCAGGAACGGCTGATCGCCGACCCGCTCGCCCTGCTGGCCGGCGCGGACGAGGAGCTGACCGCGCAGGAAAGGACCAGGCGCGAGCGCGCCAGGCAGATGTCATCCGGCATTGTCTCCTACGCGGCCGACCGCGCCTGCGGCCTGCTGGCCTCTGCGCTGTCCGGGCAGCTGTGGACCGCCCGGCCGGACGGCGGCGAGGTGCGCAGGCTGCCGGCGGCCGAGCCGGTCGTCGACCCGCGGCCCGATCCGACCGGACGGCGAGTCGGCTACGTCAGCGGTGGCACGCTGCGCGTGACGGAGGCCGACGGCAGCGCGGACCGGCCGCTGGCCGAGCCGGACGGGCCGGACGGGCCGGACGGGCCGGACGGGCCGGACGGGCCGGACGGGCCGGACATCAGCTTCGGGCTCCCCGAGCACGTCGCGGCCGAGTCGATGGGCCGCGACCGCGGCTACTGGTGGGCGCCGGACGGGCGGCGGATGCTCGTCGCGCGGGTCGACGCCCGCCCGGTCCAGCGGTGGTATGTCGCCGACCCTGCCGACCCCGCTCGCCCGCCTGCAGCGTTCCGCTATCCGCCAGCCGGCACCGCCAACGCGGCGGTCAGCCTCTGGATCGCCGACCTCGACCGGCCGGCCGGGCCCGGCCGGTCAGCCGCCGTGCTCACTCCCGTGGCCTGGGACTCCGCCGCCTACGAGTACCTGACCAGCGCAGGCTGGGACTCCCACGGGCCCTACGCCGCCGTGCAGAGCCGTGACCAGCGGGAACTAGTCGTGCTCGGCATCGATCCGCGCACCGGGGCGACCGCGCTCCTGGCAGCCCGGCAGGACGACGCCTGGGTGTCGCTCGTCCACGGCCTGCCCGCGCGGACGGCCTCGGGCGTGCTGCTGACCGCCGGGGACCTGGACGACACGCGGCGGCTGCTGGCCGGCGGGCATCCGGTCACCCCGCCGGGCCTGCAACTGGACGCCGTGCTCGGCGTAGAGGGCGAGACGGTGCTGTTCACGGCGTCCGACGAGGAGCCGACGCGGATCCACTTGTGGCGCTACGGCCCGGACTCCGGGCTGAGCCGGCTGAGCGACGTGCCCGGCGTGCACTGCGGCGCCAGCCAGGGCGGGACCACGGTCCTGCTCTCCGGCAGCCGGGACTGGCCGGGGACCCGCGCGCTGGTCAGCACCGGGCGCGGCACCGGCCAGATCGCCTCGCTGGCCCAGGACCCGGTGGTCAGGCCGCGCATGGAGCTGCTGGCGCTCGGCCCGCGCGGGCTGCGCTCGGCCCTGTTCCTGCCGTCCTGGCACCGCCCGGGTGATCCGCCGCTGCCGGTGCTGATGGACCCCTACGGCGGGCCCGCAGCGCGCAAGGTGACCGCCGAGCACGGCTCGTGGACCTATGTGTCGCAGTGGTTCGCCGAGAACGGATTCGCCGTGCTCGCCGTGGACGGCAGGGGGACGCCGGGCCGCGGCCCGGCCTGGGAGCGGGCGATCTACCTGGACATCGCCGGGCCGGTGCTCGACGACCAGGTGGAAGCGCTCCAGGCGGCCGCCGCGCTCCGCAGCGAGCTCGACCTGGGCACGGTGGGCATCCGCGGCTGGTCCTTCGGCGGGTTCCTCGCCGCGCTCGCGGTGCTGCGCCGTCCCGACGTCTTCCATGCCGCCGTGGCCGGAGCCCCCGTGACCGACCAGCGCCTGTACGACACGCACTGGCGCGAGCGCCACCTCGGCCATCCCGACCGGCATCCGGAGGCCTACGACCACTGCTCGCTGATCGGCGACGCGGCGTCGCTGACCCGCCCGCTGCTGCTGATCCACGGACTCGCCGACGACAACGTGTTCGCGGCGCACACGCTCAGGCTGTCCGCCGCGCTGCTGGCGGCCGGCCGACCGCATGAGGTGCTGCCGCTGCCCGGGGCCACCCACCGGGTGTCCGACGAGGCGGCGGCCGAGAACCTGCTGTGGCACGAACTCGCCTTCCTGCGCCGGGCGCTCAGCCTGCCCGGCCACGCAGCATCCGGCCAGCGGGATGTCAGTTGAGATGCGCTGCCGGACAACCTGCTTACAGCCCGAACTCCCTGCTCGGATACTCGCAACGAAAGCCCGCCACGCGGCCGGGCTGGCAGCCAGCACCGGCCCGTCCGGATCTTTCGAGTCCCTGATGGCCACGATGCCCGGTAGGTTCGTAGCTAACCTCCACGCAGGAAGCTCAGCCAGGTGAGACCGGGCAGGATCGGTGGCTGGCTAGCGGCGCCGCAGACCAGCAAGACTGGCCGAACCTGGTCGCCGCCTGGAAGCCGGGCCGGGGCCTGCGGACCGTCCCCGCTTCACTCCGGCGGCGGGCTGATGCTGCTCGTCTGCGGCCTGACTGGCCGGCCCTCAGCGCGCACTCCCGCGAAGTACGCCGTCGGTTCTCCGCGAACATCCATGCCACATCGATGTTCGTGGTCAGGCAGTCGGAGGAACATCGATGTGGCAGCGGTGTTCGCCGGCGAACCACGGTGCCGCATCGATGTTGGTGATCGGGCAGTCCGGGGAACATCGATGTGACAGCGGTGTTCGCCTGTGCGGCGTGATCCGGCCGGGGCCTGGTCCACCTGCCCTGGCAGCCCCGGCGCCCGTGCGTGCCGGCGCGGCACGGCGCAGGTCAGCGGTTCGCGGCACGCACTTCGATGACGTCCGCGATAACTCGCCGGCCGGCTGTGCTGGCCCAGCCTTGGCAAGGCGGGCAGGCTGCCGTGCGGCCAGGTCGGACGCCGAGCCCCGGTCCCAGGCGGGAGTTCCGCTCAGCGCGAGCACCGCGACGTCCGGGCCCAACGCGGCCTGAAATTTGTGTGGTGCGACCTGCTCATCGAGAAATGATTGATATAGCTCACGGCTCAGCGGGCGTCCGCGAGCCGGGCAGCGAGCCGTCCGGCGGCCGCGCCAGGGTCGGCCGCCTCGGTGATCGCCCGCACGACCACCACCCGGCGGGCGCCGGCCTCGAGCACGTCGCCGAGGCTGGCCTCGTCGATGCCGCCGATCGCGAACCACGGCCGCGTAGCCGCCAGGCCCGCCGCGTAGCTGACCAGCCCGAGCCCCGGCGCCGGGCGCCCCGGCTTGGTCGGCGTCGGCCACACCGGGCCCGCGCAGAAGTACTCGACCGCCGGATCCGCAGCCGCCGCGACCGCCTCGGCCTGTGAGTGCGTAGACAGGCCGATCACCGGGTCAGGCCCGAGTATCTGCCTGGCCACGGCGGGCGCGAGGTCGTCCTGGCCGACGTGCAGCACGTCCGCTCCCGCGGCGAACGCCACGTCGGCGCGGTCGTTGACGGCCAGCAGCGCCCCGTGCCGGTCGCAGGCCGCGCGGAACACCTCGAGGAACCTGAGTTCCTCGCCGGCCTCCAGCCCCTTCTGCCTGAGCTGGACGATGTCCACGCCCGCACCAAGGACGGCGTCGAGGAACTTCTCCAGATCGCCCTGGCGCTGCCTGGCGTCGGTGCACAGGTACAGGCGCGCGGACGCGAGCCTGGCGCGCAGTGCATCGGGGCTGACCTCGGTTGCACTCGTCACGCTGCCATCCTGCCACTCGCTGGACTTCATGATCGTGGTGGGTTTACTGCTCTATGCGACCCGAACCCACCACGATCATGAAGCGGGTCGACCGGGAACCGGCACCGGGCACATGAGCACATGACTGTTAAGGCGGCGGCCCGGTATCGCCCCTGGGCTGCCGTAGCGGCGGGACGACGCCGGTCAGATGGCGAGCGCCTGGGCCCGCCTGTTGACCTCGCTGCAGCGGTGCGCCGCGATCGCCTCGATCGGGCTGCCGGGCAGCGAGTCGTCCGAGGTGAACAGCCAGCGCATCGCCTCGACGTCGGTGAACCCGCAGTCGAAGAGCAGGGTCAGCGTGCCGTGCAGACCGCGGACGACCTGGTTGCCGTCGAGGAATGCGGCGGGCACGCCAAAGGAGCCGTCCGGGCGCTGGACGCCGAGCAGCTTGTGGTCGCGGAGATACTGCTTGACCCTGCTGGCGCGCAGGTCAAGCCGCTCGGCAACCTCGGGAATCGTGAACCAGAGACCGATGATGGCATCGGTCGGGGGGTCGATCTGTGCCACGTCCACATCCTTTCCCCGGCAGCGCCGCCAGGCAAACCACGCCAGCCGGACCACGCCAGCCGGACCGCGCGGCCGGGGGTTCATCGGGCGCTGTCGCGGAGCGGGACCGCGAGGTCGGCGATCCGGCCGGCATCGACCACGGCGGCGGACTCGATCAGCCGCCTGCCCTGGTGCAGATCGCGCGGCAGCCCCACGGTGAGCACGGCGACCAGCCGCTCGCCGGCCAGCCGCTCGCCGGCCAGCCGCTCGCCGGCCAGCCAGCACGCGGCCCAGTGCGGTCCGCTCGGGTCGCCGCGCCAGACCAGCCGGTCCGCGCCGCGATGATCGCCGACGTACTGCAGCATCCGGCCGAACTGCTCGGACCAGAAGTAAGGCACGGGGTCATAGTGCCGCGCCTCGCCGGTCAGGTTGGCCGCCAGCACCACGGGCGCGCGCAGCGCGCCGTCCCAGTGCTCGGTCCGCATCCGGCGGCCGAACCGGCCGGACCAGAAGGCCGCGCAGTCCCCCACCGCGTACACCCCGGGGACGGAGGAACGCAGTTGCTCGTCCACCGCGACGCCGTTCTCCAGCTTCACCGCCGAGGACTCCAGCCAGGCCACCTCGGGCCTGACCCCGACCGCGGTGACGACCTCGTCGGCGGCCAGCCAGCCGCCCCCGGCCAGCGCCAGCCCGCCCTCCTGCACCGATTCCACCGCCTGGCCGAGCAGCAGCTCGACCCCCGCCTCGGCGTACCACGGCGCGGTCTTGGCCCCAACCTCGGCGCCGATGGCGCCCGCGAGCGGGGCGCGGGCCGCCTCGACGACGCTCACCCGGCAGCCCCTTGCCGCGGCCGCGGTCGCGAGCTCGGCCCCGATCCAGCCCGCCCCGACGACGACTAGCCGGGCGCCGGGCACCAGCGTGGCCCGCAGCGCGAGCGCGTCGTCGATCGTGCGCAGGAACCGCTGCCTGCCAGGACCGGGCAGCGCGATCGGTCGCGCCCCGGTGGCGACCACCAGCCGCTCGAAGGGGTACTCGCCGCGGCCGGTGCCGACCACGCCGTCACCGAGCCGCCCGGCCGGCTCGCCCAGCCTGAACTCGGCGCCGAGCGAGTCGAGCTCCGCGCGCAGGGAGGTATCGTCCACCGCCCCGGCCAGCAGCTGCTTGGACAGCGGCGGCCGGTCGTACGGCGGCCTGCGCTCGGCCGCGAGCACGGTGACCGTGCCCGCGTAGCCGAGCGCGCGCAACTCCTCGACCGTGCGCAAGCCGGCCAGCCCGCCACCAGCGACGACGATCCCGGCCTGGCTGGCAGTCATCTGGACCTCCGCGACTCGCTCAGGTTGCCTGGACTTCCAGGTTGCCTGGACTTCGCTCGCCCGTGACGGCGCGGCGGTGTGGCGGCGCAGGCGGCGATATCCGGTGCATCGTATCCGGGCACTAAGCTGGAGGCTGACGCGCGGGAGCCCGGTGCAGACCGGACTGAGAGGGCGGCTGGGCAGCCGCCGACCGCAGAACCTGATCCGGGTCATGCCGGCGAAGGGAGCGCGATGACAGCGGTCAACACGGCAGCGGTCAACACGGCAGCGGTCAACGGGGCGCAGGCCGGGCCGGCCGACGAGCGGACGGCGGACGTCCTGATCATCGGCGGCGGCGTGATCGGCCTGGCCGTTGCCTGGCGTGCGGCCCAGCGCGGCCTTTCGGTCATCGTGGCCGATCCAGATCCCGGCCGGGGCGCGTCGTACGCGGCGGCCGGGATGCTCACGCCGGTCGCCGAGGCCGCCTACGCCGAGCGTCAGCTGTTCGAGCTCGGCCGCCTCTCGCTGCGGCGTTACCCTGACTTCGCCGCCGAGCTGACCGAGCTGACCGGCCTGCCCACCGGTTTCCGCCAGACCGGCACGCTCCAGGTCGGGTACGACGCCGATGACATGGCCATGCTGGCCGAGCACGCGCTGCTGCGCGAGTCGTTCGGGGCCGCTTCCCAGCGGCTGACCGGCCGGGAGTGCCGCAGGGCTGAACCGCTGCTCGGACCGGCGATCGCCGGCGGCCTGCTGGTCGACGACGACGCATCCGTCGACCCGCGCCTGCTGACGGCCGCGTTGCTGGCAGCCGCCGGTGCAGCCGGCGCCGTGCACCTGCCGCAGCGCGCCACGCGGCTGCGCACGGCGGGTGACCGCGCGTCAGGCGCGGAACTGGCCGACGGGACGATCATCAGCGCGAGCAGCGTCGTTCTCAGCGCGGGCTGGGCTTCGCCAGCGCTCGCCGGCCTGCCCCCCGGCAGCACTCCCCCGATCCGGCCGGTGAAGGGCCAGATCGTCCGGCTTCGCGCGACCACAGCCACTGTCGCGGCACGCTCGTCTCCTTCGCTGCTCAACAGGACCGTCCGCGGAGTCGTGCAGGGATCGCCGGTCTACCTCGTGCCGCGGGACAACGGCGAGCTCGTGCTGGGCGCCACGCAGGAGGAGATGGGCGCCGACACGACGGTCACCGCGGGCGGGGTGTGGCAGCTGCTGCGGGACGCGCGGGCGATCGTCCCCGGCATCACCGAGCTCGAGTTCGCCGAGGCGGCGGCCGGGCTGCGGCCGGGAACCCCGGACAACGCGCCGGTGCTCGGCCCGTCGGCGCTGGCCGGCCTGGTGCTCGCCGCCGGCCACTTCCGCAGCGGCGTCCTGCTCGCGCCGGTGACCGCCGACCTGATCGCCGGATTCCTGGCTACCGGCGTGCTTGACGAGCCCGCGGCCGCGTTCGGCGCCGAGCGCTTCGAGCGACAGGAACTGCGATGGAAATCGTGATCAACGGCACCGCCCACCAGGTGGCGGACGACATGTCGCTGGAACGAGCCGTTGCGCTGATATCGAACGCGGCCACGGGAGTCGCGGCGGCCGTCAACGGCGAGCTGGTCAGGCGGGCATCCTGGCCGTCGACGCGGCTGGCGGCCGGCGACGAGGTCGAAGTGCTGACCGCGGTGCAGGGAGGCTGACGTGACCGACGTGCACGCCGACGACCCGTTCGTGCTCGGCGGGCAGAAGTTCGGCTCGCGGCTGATCATGGGCACCGGCGGCGCGCCGAGCCTGGACGTGCTCGGGCGCGCGCTGACCGCGTCGGGGACCGAGCTCACCACGGTGGCGATGCGCCGCGTCGACCCCGCCTCGCGCGGTTCGGTGCTCGACGTCCTGGCCGAACGCGGCATCCGGGTGCTGCCGAACACCGCGGGCTGCTTCACCGCCGCGGAAGCGGTCAGGACGGCCAGGCTCGCGGCCGAGGCGCTCGGCACGACGTGGGTGAAGCTCGAGGTGATCGCCGACGAGGTCACGCTGCTGCCCGACCCGGTCGAGCTGCTCGACGCCGCCGAGCAGCTCGTCGCCGACGGGTTCACCGTGCTTCCGTACACCAGCGACGACCCGGTGCTGGCCAGGCGGCTCGAGCAGGCGGGCTGCGCGGCGGTGATGCCGCTCGGCGCGCCGATCGGTTCCGGCCTGGGCATCCGCAACCCGCACAACATCGAGTTGATGGTGCAGGCCGCCTCGGTGCCGGTGATCCTGGACGCCGGCATCGGAACCGCGAGCGACGCGGCGCTGGCGATGGAGCTCGGCTGCGCGGCCGTGCTGCTGGCGACCGCGGTGACCAGGGCCCGCGATCCCGAGCTGATGGCGGCCGCGATGCGGTCTGCGGTGGTCGCCGGCCGACTTGCGTACCGGGCGGGCCGGATTCCCCGGCGGCACTTCGCGGTTGCCTCGTCCCCTCCCGTGACCGGGTAGTTAGCCAAACCGTTACCGGCTCAGGCGAGTTAACCTGCCCCTACACTGTTGCCGATGGACACCGCCCTTTCGACGCCCGTGGGCCAGCTGCTCGGCGGCCGGTACCACGTGGACTCGCGGATCGCGCGCGGCGGCATGGCGACCGTGTATCTCGGCACGGACACCCGGCTCGACCGGGTAGTGGCGCTGAAGATCGCGCACCCCGAGCTGTCCGACGATGCGGAGTTCGTGCGCCGGTTTATCGGCGAGGCGCGGTCGGCGGCGCGGCTGTCCAGCCCCAACGTGGTCGCCATCTTCGACCAGGGCTCGGACAAGCGGCTGCACTACATCGCGATGGAGTATGTTCCCGGCCGGACGCTGCGCCAGCTGCTGAACGAGCGCGGCAGGCTCGGCGTCCGCGAGGCGCTCGACATCATGTCAGGGGTGCTCACCGGGCTGGCGGCCGCGCACGAGGCCGGCTTCGCGCATCGCGACGTCAAGCCGGAGAACGTGCTGCTGACGACGTCCGGCGTGGTGAAGGTCGCCGACTTCGGGCTCGCCAGGTCGGTCGCGGGAGCGGTGCAGACCAAGGGCGGCGTGATCATCGGCACGGCGGCCTATCTGGCGCCCGAGCAGGTCTCCGGCGGCACATCGGACGGGCGCACGGACGTCTACGCGGCCGGGATCATGCTGTTCGAGCTGCTGACCGGCATCCAGCCGCATACCGGCGAGAGCCCGCTCGCGGTGGCCTACAAGCACGTGCACGAGGTGGTGCCCGCGCCGTCGAGCATCACCGGCGGGCTCTCCGGCGCCGTGGACGCGCTCGTGGCGATGGCCACGAGCCGGGACCCTGACCTGCGGCCCGCCAACGCCGGGCAGTTCCTTCGGGCGATCGGCGAGGTCAGGGACGGGCAGGCGCTGCCTGGGACGGCGCAATACCAGGCTCCCGACGGCTACGGCCGGGCGACAGAGCCGCACCCGGCAGGGGCGCCGTACCCCGGTTCCGGGCCGCGGCCCGGGCTCCCGTACCACGGTTCAGGCCCGCAGCCGGGTCTCGCGCCCGCGGGTGACGGCCGGTTCGACAGCTCCCCGCCGCACGCGAGTTCTGGCCCGTACCAGGTTCCGGCGGCACTCCCGGACTCCGCGTATCAGGGGACGGCCGGCCAGGCGGGCTCCGGCCAGCACTGGACGCCGGGGCCGGACTCGGGCTCGCATCCCTACCGCGCGCCGGAGGCCCGACCGTTCGGGCCAGATCAGGACGCCGACGGCACCAGGCACATGGACGCGATCGACTACGACTTCGACGCCGACGACAACTCCGCCGAGCGGCACTGGGACCCCGAGCCTGGTATCGTCGGCGCGTCGGCGCTCCCGTCGCTCAGCCCGCAGACGTCCGCGCTGCTGCCGGCGCCGCTCACGGACCCGCAGTCGATGGTCAACCACACCCTCGTGGTCTCGCAGGCGGGCGAGCTCGCCCCTTACGTCGGTCCGCCAGGGCCGCAGCACGGCCAGTCGTTCGGCGGTCGGTCCGGCCGCCGCCGGCCGCCCGGCCAGCCGCGCGAATCCTGGCTGCGGTTCAGCGGCCGGCTGATGTACATCGCGGCGGGCCTTGCCGTCGTGCTCGTGATCGCGCTCGTGGCCTGGTGGTTCAGCTCAGGCCAGTACCAGCAGGTTCCGACGCTGAGAGCGTTGACGTTCACGGCGGCGAAGACCGTGCTCAAGAACGAGGGCCTGCAGTTCAGGCTCGGGGGGACGCAGCACAACCCGCTGCCGAAGGGGGACGTGATCAGGTCGTCGCCGACCAAGGGCAGCCGAGTGGCCGGCGGCACCGTGGTCACGCTGATCCTGTCGAGCGGCCCGCCCATGCGGGTGGTCCCGAACGTCAGCGGCCAGACGGAGGCCGCGGCGAAGGCGTACCTCACGGAGCACCACCTCACGCCGGGCGAGGACAAGCCGGCGGTCTCCAGCACCGTTCCGGCCGGAGACGTGATCGGCACCATCCCGCGCGCCTACTCCAGGATCCCGCAGTACAAGAAGGTCAGGCTGATCATCAGCGAGGGCCCACCGCTGCCGGACTTCGTCGGCATGCAGGTGACCGATGCCCAGGCGGCAGCGGCCGCCGGCGGCTACACGATCAACCCGGTCCCCGACGCCAAGGGCAGCGAGCCCGCCAACACCATCACTCGCCAGTCGCCGTCGCCGAACACGCCGATCACGCCGAGCGAGGTGGTCACCGTCCACTACTCGCCAGGGCCGCCGACGATCCCCGTTCCCGACGTCCGGGGCATGACGATCACGCAGGCCATAGTCACCATGCACCAGGCCGGGTTCCGGATCGCGGTCGACCACCAGGGGCCGGGCGGCATCGTCGGCAGCTACTCGCCGACCGGCGACCAGCCGAAGGGCACGGTCATCACGCTGTACACCGGGGTATTCAGCGGCCTGTAAGCCCGCTCGCCCGCTGGCGCACGTCCGCGGCGGCAGTGCGCCCTTGGCGCGGTCAGAGTTCGGGTCCCTCGCCGGGCTGTTCCTGGTACGAGTAGCGCTGCTCGCGCCATGGATCGGCGTTGTTGTGGTAGCCGCGCTCTTCCCAGAACCCTCGCCGGTCGCCGGCCAGGTACTCGATCGCGCGCACCCACTTCACGTTCTTCCAGCCGTACCTGGACGGCACGACGAGCCTGACCGGGTAACCCTGCTCCGGAGTCAGTTCCCTGCCGTCGCGATGGGTAGCCAGCAGCGTCCGCGGCTCCGCGAGGGCGTTGAGCGGCAGGTTGGCGCCGTAGCCGAAGTCGGCCCAGACCATCACGTGCGTTGCCGCGGCCGACGGCGGCACGGCGCGCAGCACCTCGGCGGCCGGCACGCCCACCCAGGTGATCCCGAGCACGCTGAACTTCGTCACGCAATGGAAGTCGGCGATGATCTCGGTTTCCGGCAGTGCCCGGAAACCGTCCCAGGTCCACCGGTGCTCCCGCCGCGACTCGGTGGCCCCGTGGACCCGCAGATCCCAGGTCTGCGGATTGCAGGCGGGCACCGGCCCGTAGTGCAGCACCGGCATGCTTGCCTGGACGTACTGACCGGGCGGGAGTCTCGGCACCTCGGGGTCGGCCGGGTCGCGGGCGGCCCGGCCCTGGCCGGGCGCCTGGCCATCGCCGGGGTCCTGGCCGGCCCGCCTGGGCGGAGGAACTCCTGGCGGGCCCGGCTGACCCGCGGCGTCGCCGTCCGGCCCCAGGCCATGGAGCCCGGCTCCACCGCCGTCCGCGCGGAACCCCCGCGCCTCGGCGCCCGGGTGCCTCATGACCGGCTGACCTGTCCCTTCCTCGTCGGGCGGCCGGAGGCGCGCTGAGGGTCAGCGCGAATCCGACCAGCGGAGCCATCTTGTCATCCGGCCCCGGCACCCCGATCGGCGACCAGGCAACGGACACTAGCCGGAGTGCGCTAAGCTACCGAGCGTGCATCGTGCGCATGAGTTTTTTTATGGCTTCTCACCCGGCACCGGGGAGATAGCCCGCTAGATGATGCGCTAACGCAGATGCGGCGAACTCCAAGCCCCCGGCCGGATGGCCGGGGGCTTTTTCGTCGTTAACGCAGGGGCAAGGAGGACGAGATGGTGATCGTGATGGCTCCCGAGGTGACTCAGGGAGATATTGACTCTGTCGTAGCACTGGTCAGGTCGGCCGGCGGCGAGGCCTTCGTGAGCCGTGGCGTCTCCCGCACGATCATCGGTCTGGTCGGCGACGTCGACCACTTCGGCGCGCTCAACCTGCGCAGCGCGAGCGGCGTCAGCGACGTCATCAGGGTCTCCGTGCCGTACAAGCTGGTCAGCAGGGAGCATCACCGCGAGCGATCGGTCATCCGGGTGGGCGGGGTTCCGATCGGGCCGTCGACCATGACCCTGATCGCCGGGCCGTGCAGCGTGGAGACACCCGAGCAGACGCTGGCCGCGGCCCGCATGGCCAGGCAGGCCGGCGCGTCCCTGCTGCGCGGCGGTGCCTTCAAGCCGCGCACCTCGCCGTACGCCTTCCAGGGCCTGGGCGAGGCGGGCCTGAAGATCCTGGCCGAGGTCAGGGCCGAGGTCGGGCTCCCGATCGTGACCGAGGTGGTCGACCCGGCGAGCGTGGACCTGGTCTGCGCGCATGCCGACATGCTCCAGGTCGGCACGCGCAACATGCAGAATTTCGCGCTGCTCCAGGCCGTCGGCTCGGCCGGCAAGCCGGTCATGCTCAAGCGCGGCATGAACGCCACGATAGAGGAGTGGCTGATGGCGGCCGAGTACATCGCCCAGCGCGGCAACCTCGACATCGTCCTCTGCGAACGGGGCATCCGCACGTTCGAGACGGCCACCCGCAACACGCTCGACATCAGCGCCGTCCCGGTCGCCCAGCGTCTGTCGCACCTACCGGTGATCGTCGACCCGTCGCACTCGGGCGGGCGACGCGACCTCGTGCTGCCGCTGACCAGAGCCGCCATCGCGGTCGGAGCCGACGGGGTCATCGTCGACGTGCACCCCGATCCCGCCAAGGCGCTGTGCGACGGCGATCAGGCGCTGGCCGGCGACGACATCGCCGAGCTTGCCGACGTGGTCCGGTCGATGCTGCCGCTGCTCGGCCGCACGCCGGCCAAGGCGGCCGAGCCCCTGGTCGCCGGTTCCCTTGTGAAGCTCGGTTCGCAACACCCGCTGAGCCGGTGTTGACTGACGTAAGTTCAGCCGGAACGGTACTCCTGGGCGGAGGCGGCGAGTTGCTCGGCGAGCTCGTCCACGCGGAGCCTAGCCTCGATCCTGTGCAGGTCGGCGACTCGGGCGCGGGTCTCGACCTGCTTGGGGAGCAGCAGCGAGCAGCAGTCCTCGTCGGGCAGCTGCGACAGGGCCAGTGTGCTGATCCGGCGCGCCTCGGCCATGATCTCGGTTTTGTCCAGGCCGATCAGCGGCCGGAGTACCGGCAACCCGACCGCCTCGTCGAGCGCGATGATGTTGGCGAGCGTCTGGCTGGCGACCTGGCCAAGCGAGTCGCCGGTCACCAGCGCCGACGCCCGCACCCGGCGCGCCATCGCCTGTGCGGTCTTCAGCATCAGCCGCCGCTGGGCGACGATCTGGAGCCGACCCGAGCCCGAGCTGGCGAGCCGCTGCTGCGCCCGGCCGAACGCGACCACGTAGAGCCTGGACCCGCGCTGGAACCGGTCGAGCTGGCGGACCAGGCCGTATGCCTTGTAGACCGACTCAGGGCCGGTCAGCGGCATCCCGGAGAAGTGCAGAAAACCGCAGTAGAGCCCGCGGCGCATCATCCGGTAAGCGGCCACTGGCGAGTCGATGCCGCCGGACATCAGCACCAGGGCGCGCCCGCTCATCCCGACGGGCAACCCGCCCTGCCCGGCCAGCCCGTCCGCGTAGACGAAGATCTCGGAATGGTCGACCTCGACGTAGATCGTGAAGTCGGGGTGCCGCAGGTCGACCGGGTTGCCGTACTGCCGCTGGATCCTGCTGCCGATCGCGACGGCTAGCTCGGCCGAGGTCACGGGAAATCGCTTGTCGCGCCGCCTGGCACGGACCGCGAAGGAACCTGGCCGGCCTCCGGCCAGCTCGGCCGCCGTGTCGATCGCCGCCTGCGCCTGCTTGGCGACTCGCACCGCGCGGCAGACGCGGACCACGCCCATGACGTCCAGCATCCGCTGGGCGATCAGGTCGGCGGCGGCCTGCGGGTCAATGTCGGCCTGCCGGTCGGTGCCTACCTGCGGGTCAGCGCCAGCCTGCGGGTCAGCGGCGGCCTGCGGGTCAGTGCCGGCCTGAGCCGATTCCCCCAGCGCGCCGGATCCGGCTGCCTCGTCGCTCCGCATGACCGCGCCGGCCGGCGCCGAGACCTGAGCAGTCCTCCTGGCCGCAGGGACCGGGTTCAGCACGATGACCCCGTCCCGCTGCCACAGCCGGACATCGACGCCGAGATCCGCCACCGCGAGCCTGATGTTGTTCTGCAGCAGCCGCTCGAACTGCTGGCGATTTTTGCCCTTCAGCACGATTTCGCCGAGCTTGAGCAGCACGCAGGGCTCATGCAGGCCCGCCGGCGCGTCGTCGGTGGACGAGATCGCGGTCATGGCGGTCATCCCCCAAGTCTGACAGGTCCTGGCCGAAATGAATCCCTGCGTTGCCGCTCGCCGCGTATGGCAGGGTAGCCAGGTGACATCAGGCGGAACGACCAGGACCCGGGTGCGTCCGGCCCAGGCGGCCGACCTGAAGGCGATCATCGCCATCGCGATGGCGACCGGCCAGGACGAGGACTGGGACGAGGTGTACCCCGGCTACATCCGGCACCTGATGACGCACGGCTCGCTGCTGGTAGCCGAGCGTGACAGGGCGGTCGCCGGCTTCGGGGCGACGCTGCGGATCGGGACGGGCCCGCTCGCCATCTCCATGCTCACCGACCTGTTCGTCGAGCCGGCCGCGCATGGAACGGGGACCGGCCGGGCGATACTCGGGCACCTGTGGACCGATGAGCCGCGCCGGATGACCTTCAGCAGCCTGCACGCGAACGCGCTTCCGCTGTACACCAGCTTCGGGGTCGACGCCTGGTTCCCGCTGCTGTACCTGCGCGGCGACGTGCGGGAATTGCGGATGCCGGATGGCTGGTCGGTCTCGCCCGCGGATCCCGGGCGCGCCGGAGCGCTGGAGCTGCAATGGACCGGGATCGACCGCACCGCTGACCATCGGTTCTGGGCTGGCTGGCCGCGCGGTTCTGGCGTGGTCGCCAGCCGGGACGGGCAGCCGCGCGCCGCGGGGTCGGTCGGCGGCGCCAGACCCGGGTACGGCATCAGCCATCTGTCGATCGCTCCGGAGATAAGCGAGCACGACGCCGGGGACGCGGTCATCGCCGTGCTGTCATGGCTGGAGCCCGCGGACTTCCGGGCGCGGGTCTGCCTGCCTGCCCCGCATCCGGCGACCAGGCGGCTGCTCGCGGCCGGCTGGCGGGTCGAGGAGTTCGACCTGCACATGGCGTCCGAGCTGGGTCTTATCGATCCGCGCCGGCTGGTGCCCTCCCCCGCGCTGGCTTAGCCGAGTGGGACCGCTCCGGCGGCTCCCGATCTCCGGGCTGAAAGGGACGGATGAGAATCGTCGAGTCGGCTGCCATAAAACGAGCGTGCCCCGGACAGCATGATCACGGACATCTTTTGCCTGCGGAGCCGGAAGACGTCCGTGATCACGAATCCTGAGCGGAGCCGAGAACCGCGCAGAGCAGCCTGTTGTCGCCGCGCTGCCAGATCGTCCCGACCTCGGCGAAACCGGCCGCGCGCAGGGCTTGGACGTGCACGCTCAGCCGACCAGACGGCGATCCGTGCTGCCCGGACTCGGGCGACCGGCCCCGTCGCGCGGCGACCAGGTCGGCAAACGCAGGATCGGCTTGCACCGCGTCCCACCAGTCGCTCCAGCTCTCCGCTCGCCCCTGCGGCGCGCGCCGCCGCTCCTCGCGGTCGATGAGCGCCCGGCCGAGCCTGGCCAAGGTCGGGGCCGCCACCTCGTCCTCGGTCAGGTGATCACCGTTCAGCACCAGGCCTCCGGGCCGCAGCACCGACGCAACCTCCGCGTACACGGCCGCCAGCGCGTCCGGCAGCAGCCAGTGCAGCGCCGTGGTGCTGACCGCCGCGTCCGCCGGCCGGTCCAGACCGAGCAGGCCCGACCAGCCGGGCACGCGCAGGTCCAGGTCAGCGAAGCGCAACGAGCCAGCGGACGATCCGCGGTCGGGGCCGGGCACGGGCTCGGCGAAGCGGCCGGCCCACGCGGCCTGGCCGAGTGCCAGCAGCAGCGGATCGGCGTCGACCGCCACCACCGTTGCCGCCGGGATCCGCTCGAGCAGCCTGACCGCGAGCGAGCCGGGGCCGCAGCCGAGGTCGAGCACGACGGGATCGGGCCGCCCGGAGCACTCCTGCACGGCGTCGATCAGGGCCGTGAAGCGTTCTTCCCGGTCGGGCAGGTACACCTGCTGCTGGGCGTCCCATCGATCGATCCAGGCCGTCGCCGCCTTCTGGGTCAGCGTTCTCGCCATCACTCGTGGGTCCCTTCACCGTCCGTAACTGGCTACACTAACTTCGACAGTCACGAAGGTACGGGCGGGAGCGTCACTGGTCAAGTGAACTTCAGCAGTCATATGGACGCGGTCGTCTCGGTTGCCGTGCGCCTGGTCAACACGCTCACGGCGGGTGACGCGCTGGGACGCCCGTTCTCGCCCCCGGAGCCGAGCATGCTGCCCGCGGCGGTGACCGCGGCGCTGCGTTCAGGACGGCGCGAGACCAGGGACGTCACGCCGGATGAGGCCGCGCAGTTCGGCATGGTCGCGGGCGCGTTGCGGGCGGTCTTCGACGCGGTCGCCTCGGGGCGGCTGGACGAGGCTGCCCGCGAGGTCAACGCGCTGCTGGCGTTCACCGGGGCCAGGCCGCGGCTCGACCGGCACGACGGCGAACCCTGGCACCTGCACTTCCACGGCGCCGACGACTCTCTCGTCACGGGCTGGGCGGCCGGCTGCGCGACCGGGCTGGCCGTCGTCCTCGGCAGCGACCTGCACGGCCGGCTCGGCGTCTGCACCGCGGACCGCTGCGACCGGGTGTACGTGGACACGTCGCGGAACGGCACCAGGCGGTTCTGCTCGACCGCCTGCCAGAACCGGGTCAAGGCCGCCGCCTTCCGCGCCAGGCAGGCGTGAGCGGCGGCGCCGGGACAGTTACCAGGCGCCGGGTCGCGGGCCGCCGCAGGCGAGCCGTCCGCGGGGTTGCGTAAGAGGCCGGAGTCAGTCGCCCGCTCCGCGCGTGACGGCCGGCCCGCCGGTCAGCCGAAGAAGACCGCCGCCTCGGCATAGCGCTCGGGCGGCACCAGCTTCAGCTCGCGGGTCGCCTCCGCGATCGGGACCCGCACGATGTCGGTACTGTGCAGGGCGACCATCATGCCGAACGCGCCGTCGGCGACCGCGCGGATCGCGTGGATGCCGAACCTGGTCGCGAGCACCCGGTCGAACGCGGTGGGCGTGCCGCCGCGCTGAATGTGCCCGAGCACGGCCGCGCGGGCCTCCTTGCCGGTGCGCCGCTCGATCTCCTCCGCGAGCAGCTGGCCGACGCCGCCGTACCTGGTGTGGCCGAACGCGTCGAGCTGGGTGTCGACGACGGACGTGCTGACCGTCTTCGGGTGCGCGCCCTCGGCGACGACCACGATCGGCGCGTACCGCGTCTGGAAGCGCTTCTCGACGTAGTTGCAGACTTCCTCGATGTCGAACGGCTGCTCGGGGATGAGGATCACGTTCGCGCCGCCGGCCACGCCGGCGTGCAGCGCGATCCAGCCCGCGTTCCGGCCCATCACCTCGACGATCAGCGCCCGGTGGTGGCTCTCCGCCGTCGTGTGCAGCCGGTCGATCGCCTCCATGGCGATGTTCACCGCGGTGTCGAAGCCGAAGGTGTAGTCGGTGGCGCTCAGGTCGTTGTCGATCGTCTTCGGGACGCCGACCACGTTCACCCCGCTGTCGCAGAGCTTGCCCGCCACGCCCAGCGTGTCCTCGCCGCCGATCGCGATCAGCGCGTCGATGCCGAGGCTGGCCAGGTTCGCGCTGACCCGCTCCAGGCCCGTCTTGCCGTCCAGGCTGGCCTGCTCCGACAGCGGGTTGGTCCTGGACGAGCCGAGTATCGTGCCCCCGCGGGGCAGGATGCCGCGGACCGCCGCGACGTCGAGCGGCTGGGCATCCGCCTCGAGCGGGCCGCGCCAGCCGTCACGGAAACCGACGAACTCGAAGTCGTGATCAAACGTGCCGGTCCGCACGATCGCGCGGATCACCGCGTTCAGGCCAGGGCAGTCTCCGCCTCCGGTCAGAACTCCGACGCGCATCTGGGGCTCCCTCCACAGTGTGCTCGCCCGTCACAGTGTTCGCCTATCACGGTGTTCGCCTATCACGGGGCTCGCCCGCCACACTAGTCCTCATGAGCGTCCTTGCAATCGACGCCGGAACGACCGGTGTCACCGCCCTTATCGTGACCGCGGACGGCAGCGTCGCGGGCCGTGGTTACGCGGAGTTCAGCCAGTATTTCCCCGAGCCAGGCTGGGTGGAGCAGCGTCCGGAGGAAATCTGGCAGGCAACCCTGGCCGCGTGCACCCAGGCCACCGAGGCGCGCGGCGCGCGGGAACCGGTCGGCAGCGTCGGGATCACCAACCAGCGGGAGACCGCGGTGGTCTGGGACTCGGCCACGCTGACGGCGCCGCACCGGGCGATCGTCTGGCAGGACCGGCGCACCGCGAAGATCTGCGCGGAACTGCGCGGGGCCGGCCACGAGGACCGGGTCGCCGAGCTCACCGGGCTGCGGATCGACCCCTACTTCACCGCGACCAAGTTCACCTGGCTGTCCCGGCATGCTGCCGACATCTGGTCCGGCGTGATCGACCGGTCGCTGGCACTCGGAACCGTGGACTCCTACCTGATCGCCCGGCTGACCGGCGGGAGGCGGCACGTCACGGACGCCTCGAACGCGAGCAGGACGCTGCTGTTCGACCTCGCGGCCGGGCAATGGTCGGCCGAGTTGTGCGAGCTCTTCGGCGTGCCACCGCACGCCCTGCCTGAGATCACCGCCTCGACCGGGGTCATCGGCTACACCGACCCGGAGACGTTCCTCGGGCTCTCGCTGCCGATCGCCGGCGTGGCAGGCGACCAGCAGGCGGCGCTGTTCGGCCAGGCGTGCTTCGCGGTGGGGGCGTGCAAGTGCACCTACGGCACCGGGTCGTTCGTGCTGGCCAACACGGGGTCGCAGATCGTCAGGTCGCGGGCGGGGCTGGTTTCCACGGTCGCGTGGATGGACGGCAGCGGCGCGCTGACCTATGCGCTGGAAGGGTCGGTGTTCGTCACCGGCGCGGCGATCCAATGGCTCAGGGACGGGCTCGGCGTGATCGACCGGGCGAAGGACAGCGAGTCGCTCGCCCGATCGGTCGACGGAAGCGGCGGGGTGGTGTTCGTTCCCGCGCTGACCGGCCTGGGCGCGCCGGATTGGGACCCCGACGCCCGCGGCGCGATCTTCGGCCTGACCAGGGGAACGACGCGCGCGCATCTGGCCAGGGCCACGCTGGAGGCGATCGCGTTCGAGGTACGGGACGTAGTCGACGTGATGGCGGCCGAGGCTGGGGTTAGCCCCCAGCCGCCCGGCCAGCTCCACCAGCCTCGTCAGGCCCAGGAGGCCCGGCAGCCCCGCCAGGGGCAACAGCCCCAACCGGGCCCCCGGCCTGGGACCGGGCCTGAGACCCGGCCTGGGACCGCTCCGTTGCGTGTGGACGGCGGAGCGGCGGCCAACAACCTGCTCATGCAGATCCAGGCCGACCAGCTTCAGGTGCCGGTCGAGCGCCCGGTGGTGGCCGAGACCACCGCGGTCGGCGCCGCGTTTCTCGCCGGCCTGGCGACGGGGGTCTGGTCGTCGGCCGACGAGCTCGCCGCGACGTGGCGGCTCGACCGCCGGTTCGACCCCGGGCCCCGCGACGACTCGGCTCACCGGCGCTGGCGCGAGGCCGTCGGCCGCTCGCTCGGCTGGGCCGGCCAGGCCGCCTCATACTCGGCGGACAGGTCTGCCTGAGTTGGCGGAGCTATCGCGCGCTGGCGGGCCCGGCGAGCGCGGCCGGTTCGCCGAGCGTCGCGGGGCCACCTGGCGCGGTCGGCTCGGAGGGCGCTGCCAGGTTCTCGGGGTCCGCGGGTTCCGGCGCCGGGCGGATCAGCAGGATGAGCGCGGGTCGCCGGGCGCGGGCTGGGCACCGGGCGCGGGCTGGGCACCGGGCGCGGGCTGGGCACCGGGCGGGCGCCGGACGCGACTCTGCGACGTCGATCGAGGCCGGGGCGGCGATGGCGGCGACGAAGGTCACTGCGTCGAGTACGGCGACCGCCCCTGCACCGAACGCGACCAGCAGCCCCCACCCGCGAGCCAGGCGACGATCCGTATGCCCTGGCCGATCGACTTGAACGCCGCGTTGGCCGATGCCAGATCCGGCCCGGCCAGCATGTCCTTCAGCAGGCCGGCGCCCGCGCTGCCGAGCACGCTGAACGAGATGCCGTAACCGAACGCGACCAGGTAGATGATCCACAGCTGAGCCCGGGAGTGCACGGCCAGCAGGGAAGCACGATCAGGGCCGTGCAGGCGTTGGTCCCGATCAGCAGCGGTCGCCGTGGCAGCCGGTCAGCCGGCGTGGGCGGGATCGCGATCCCACTCGGGCTTTGCGTGCCGAACCCGGCGACGCGCCGCCTCGGCATCGCTCTGAGCGCCGTCCAGCCGACCGCCCAGTGTGAATGAACATCGATGTGGCATCGGTGTTCGCCAGCCCGCCGATCCGTGAACATCGATGTGCCGCGGGTGTTCGCCGGCGGGCATCGATGTGGCATCGCTGTCAGGACGGCCGGGTGCGGGAGAACACCGATGCCACATGGGTGTGGCTCTTCTGGAGTGAGTTACTGATTTGCCCGGTGGTGGTGGCGTGGCTGGGTGTTAGTGAGGCTTCCGTTCCGTATGGTCCTGAAGTGCGAAATCCGGGACTACGGAAAGGAAGCCTCAGGTGGAAGAGTACGGGCTGGATGAGCTGGCGGCGA
>WNGQ01000761.1_pt1 | contig 35333 bp, 32 predicted proteins | sample 5407661 | NCBI WGS metagenome assembly WNGQ01 (sample SAMN13153382, study PRJNA577476) | soil metagenome | isolation source: 60 cm soil or saprolite under Garry oak tree replicate 2 | place: USA:California | collected 2016-06-15 | reverse complement strand
CTGCGTCCTCGTAATCGGCAGGTCGGGGGTTCGAATCCCCCCTCGGGCTCCAGGTCAGAGCCACTTTTCGGCCCTCATCGAAGGCTGTCTGGCTAACGATCCTGCCGATTCACCGTAGGCCGGAGGTTCCGACGAGTTAGTGCCTAGGGCTTCGGCGGAGGGGATTTGAACCCCTGACTTCCTCCGTGCGAGTAAGTGGCAGCCCACCGCTGTGCGGAGCTGCGTTTGCGCAGGTCGCTGCCGACCGTCAGGGCGAAGTTAGGCGTTCTCAGGGAACGTGGGTCGTGTGGAGCGCCTGCGTGCCGGACCCTCTGGCTTGTTCGTGGCAAACCTCACCGATACGGGGGATGACCGATCTCGGAGCATCCGCCAGGCTGCCCGCGGCCCCGCCGTTTGCCTTCGACCCAAGTCCGAGTGGGGCCCCGAGAACCGCGAGCAGTAAGGGGGAAGACGGTCCACCCATGCCCGAGAACCCTGCCGTCACCGAGGAGAGCGTGCAGAGTTGCAGCGGTTGCGCGCCGAGAATGCGGTGAACGTTGGTGACGTTCTCAAGCATAGTTGAAGCGTGGGGCCATGACGGGCGTCCTGCATTATCTGCCCATGAGTCGGGTCGTATGATGCTGTCCGCGAAGTCGGACCTTGCGCATGGATCCCAGGGGCCAGATTCTGGCTGGCCTGGTGGACACGGCACAGGCTAGAGGAGGCGGCGGCCAGTTCGACCCCGCCGTCGTCGACGCCTGCTCGCAGCTGGGCGTCGACCGGCCCTGGCCGCCCGAGCCCAGCCGCAGCAGCCAACCTCGGGCCCGGCAGCCGTCCGGAATTGAGCGGCGCAGGCAAGGTCGTCATGGGCTTACGCCGCTCAACCGCTGCACTGGCGGCTGCGGGACGCCGAGTACACGGCGACGCCCCACGACCCCTGAAGCTGCTATCACTCTGGACATGCCGGGGTGCAGGACCGACGATGTTCCTGCACGGCTTCCATCGCTGGACCTCTACCACCGCAGAGGGCTTCCATGGCGCAGCGTACGGAGCTGTTCTCGCTCAGCGCCTCGACCCCAGAGGGCGCCTTCGCCCATGGCAAGGCACTGGCCTCGGGAAGCGCCGAGGCTAGGGCGTCGTTGCGCCGCGGTGTCGACCTGTCGGCCAGCGTGCAGGTCGAGGGCCACGTTAGTGGCGAGGCCGGCAGCCAGCTCGCCGCCGGGCTGACCGGTGACGTGCAGGCGGGCGGCGGGCTCACGCTCCAGGCGGCGATCCCCATCGACCTGTTCGACCCGCAGGCCCGAGCCGGGCTCGTCGCTCGCCTCCAGGCGCAGGCGGCGGCGTCGGCCAGCATCGCCGCCACGGTCAGCCTGGAGGTCGAGTCCTTCCGGCAGCTGCTGGGGACGCGCTTCGCGCCGCCGTTCGAGCAGCTCCTCGACGTCTTCCTCGACGAGCTCGTGATCGAGGCGGGGATCTGGGGCCGGGCCTCGTTCGCCGCCGAGCTCTACGGCGAGGCGCTGCTGGCCGGGTCGCTAATGCGGGCGGCGAGCGAGGGGCCGGGCTTTACCTTCTCGACCCGCTGGGGCGCCGGGCTGGGTGTCGGCTCTGGGGTCCACTTCCTGGCGAATCTCGGCGTCGAGGATCCGGCCCGGCTGCTGGACCGCATGGCGGCGACGATCGCCGAGCTGATCCTGGACGAGGCCCGGGACTATGTCGACTCGCTCCCGCCCACTGAGGCGGCGGCGCTGGCCCCGGTCACGGCCGTCGCCGGCGTGCTCGTCTCGCTCGCCACGCGCCTGCTGTTCAGGCTGGGCGGCCAGCTCGCCGGGACCGAGCACGCCGCCGCCGACACCGCGGGATCGGTGGTCGGGAGCTTCGTACGGCAAGGGCAGCACGCGCTGCTCGCCGGCCTGGGGGACTGGTCGTTCCGTACCTTGGGCGAGCTGCTGGCCGGGACCGGCGCGCAGCGGGCCGTCTTCGATCTCGACGAGGACCGCCGCGCCCAGCTCAAGCTGGTGGTCGAGGATCTGTCCGCGCGGGCGGCCACCCTCGAGGCCCGCAGCCCGGTGGCTGGCATCGACGCCTGGCTGCTGGACCTCCTCGACTGCCTGGGACCCCTCGACGCACTGGTCGGCACCGGCGTCCTGCCCCACGACGTCGAGGACGTCTGCCATCGCGCCGTCGGGATCGCCTGGGCCGCCGGCGTGCTGACCCACCGGGTGCTGCAGCTCGCACAGGGCACCGCGCCGCCCGGGGCGTCCTTTGGCGCCACCCCCGCACATGCGCCGGCCGGTGGTTCGATCCCGGCCCGGGTGGCGAAGCGGGTCGGCAGGCCGGCCGGCCAGGCGCTCACGCTCGCTGACCTGGTCACCTACGTGGTCGGTGAGGACCCGATCCAGGAGGCGCGGACGGCGCTGCCGGAGCTGGGACATGTGCTCGACTGGCTGGCCGGGGCCCTGGGCGTGCCCCCGGACCAGGTCCTTGAGACGTTCCTCGTCACGCTCGTCCAGCCGGGCGGCGTCCAGGCCCAGCAGCTGCTGACCTCGATCGGCGAGGCGTTGCGCCACGCGGTGCAGGACCAGGTCGTGCCGCTGCTGCTCGTCCCCATGAAGCAGCACGACCCGGGTAACAAGGGACTCCAGCTGCTGGTCGACCAGATCGTGGTGCCGTTGCTCGTCTCGGTGCCGGCGGTCGTCGTGCCGGGGCTGGGCGCCGCGGCGACAGAGGAGGGCGCACGCCGGCTGCGTGAGGCCATCTCCGGCGTGCTGCTGCAGGTCATCGGCCAGTTCGTGGTCGAAGCGGTGGAGGTGCTGCTGGAGTTCGGGACGGAGCGGTCCGAGCAGGCAGTGCGCGACGCGGCCGCGGCGGTGGCGGCGTTCGGCCACGACTCGCCGATCCTGGCGCTGATGGCATCCGCCGCAGCCACCGCCGTCCTGCCGATCACGCCCACACCGGCCGACGTCGAGGCCGTGCTTGAGCTGGCCGCCGACGTCGTCGCCATCGTCCACGACACCCAGGGGCCGGTGCTGGATGCCGCCGGGACGGTCCTGGCCCTCGGCCTGGGGGCCGAGGCCACCCGCCAGGCGACCTTCCAGGCGCTCACCACGACCGATGACCCGCCCCGCGCCCAGGACCTGGACGCCCTGCTGGCGGAGCTCGAGAACGGGACCTGGCGAGTGGTCTCCACCGTCGCGCCCGCGGCGCTGCGCATTCTGGCACTGCACCTGGTCAACGAGGTGGTGCTGCTCGCCGAGGCCATCGGGCAGGGCGCCAAGGTGATCGTCGAGGCGACGGTGGAGGCGGCCGAGTGGGTCCTCCAGGCGATCCACGACCTGCCAGGCCAGCTCCTCCAGCTCGGCCAGAAGGTGAAGGAGCTCCTGGGGTCGATCGCCACTTGGGCTGAGCAGCTGGCCGCCCACCTCAAGGGCCTGGTCGGCCAGGCGGTCGAGGGGGTCCGCGCCTACGGGCTGGCGCTCATCGACCCGCTGATCAAGGACTTCCCCGGCTGGGTCAAAGACGGCCTGCACACGCTCTACAACGCGCTCTTCGACGAGCTGAAATGGCTGCTTGAGCTGCCACTGTCGGTGCTACAATCGGTCGCCGGCTGGGTCAAGGACCTCCTGCAGGCGCGGCAGGACGTGGCCTCCTACGACGAGCAGGCGGTGCGCGACGAGGTCAGCCGTCGCATCCACGGCGCCAACGCCTCGGACGTGCATTTCGATCTGGCGCTGACGGTGGCCGGGAACAAGATCTTCGACATCGGCCGCATCACCGTCCCGACCGGGGCGATCACCGGCGCGATCGCGAGCGTCGTGCTGGGTGACGGAGTCTTCGACAGCACCGTCCGCAACTCGGCCACCGCGGCGGCACAAGCCCAGGCGGCGCAAAGCCAAGAGAAGACGCTGAGCGATCGGCTGGCTGGGGCGCTCAGCGACCAAGCGGCGGCGGAGGCGGCCAAGCGGCTCGCGCCCGGTGCGCCGCTCGCAGTCCAGTTCCTGGAGCCCCCGTCTGGGATGACCGTGGGTAGCCCCGCCCGGGTCCGTATCCGGATTGACGGCGCCAACCGGACCTTCGTCGAGCCGACGCTCGGGGTCCCGCGCCGGGTGAGCGTGGTCGTGAACCGCCAGGAGTACGCCTTCCAGCCGGCGCACTGGCAGGACGCGGCGGGCGGGCTGGAGCTGACGTTCGATCTGGTCCTGCCGGTCCCGGGCCCGCCCCAGGTGTCAGCACCGGGGCGGACGGCGCCGCCGGTGCTGGTCGACCAGCCCACGCTCGTCAAGGCGCACGTCCGCGGTGGCGACGAGGTGGTCTTCACGCCGGTCTCCGAGGATGCGGCCCGCCAGCTGGGCGTGTGGCCCCGGCTCCTGCCCGACGGCCACGCGCCGGCCGTGGACCTGCGCACGCTGCCGGTCACGGTGATCGCGGCCGGGGACCCGGGAGCGGCCGGCTCGGGGCTCGCGGCCGTCGTGGTGGCCGACCGGACGGCCGCCGGCACGACCCGGACGCCGGCCGCCGTGCGGGCGGTCGGGACGGCGATGACCGCGCCACGCGAGGGCGCCGGGATCGCCGTGCTGGACACGAACGCCACGGTCACCGGCCCGGTCGCGGCCCCCCTGGACGCCCAGGGCCGGCCGTACGTCCCGGCCCGCGCGGGCACCAACGCCCTCCAGGTGGCGGTGGCCGACGGCCGTGGCAAGCAGGCAGGCGTCTCACGGGTCATCTCTGTGCTGCCGAGCCTGCTGGTACAGGTGGAGCCGTCGCCGACGCCACTGGGGGTCGACACCGAGTTCGTCGTCCGGGCGCTCGACACCAGGACCGGCGCGGCGGCCGCGGGTGAGGGCCGGGTGATCGTCGACGGCGTCGAGCTCGGGCGGGTCGGGCAGGCGATCCGTCACCGCTTCCGCCCGCACCCGGACTGGCACGGCCCGCCGAGGGACGGCGAGCCGGTCGATGGGCTGCCGCGCGGGGTGGTCCGCGTCACCGGCTACGCCCAGGCCGAGATCCCCTTCGACTTCGCCCCGCCGCGTGAGGCCAGCTTCGTCGCGCAATCGCTGCCGAGCTCGATGGAGCCCGGCCGGAGCTATCCGGTGCTGGTGACGCTACGCAACGCGGGCGGGCTGACGTGGCGCGGCGGCGAGGGCTACCGGCTCGGCTCACAGGCGCCGCCCGACAACCGGACTTGGGGTCTCGACCGCGTCGAGCCGCCCGGCGACGTCGCGCCCGGCGCCGAGGCCACCTTCGCGTTCACCGTGACCGCGCCGGCCGAGCTGGGGACCTACAGCTTCCAGTGGCGCATGCTCCAGGAGGGGACCGGGTGGTTCGGCGAGCCGAGCGCCGCCGTCGCGGTAGAGGTCGAGACGGTCGAATGCACCGCGCTGCGCCAGGCGATCCGGTGGGACCGGTTGGAGGTCGCGCGGCTGGAGACAGAGCTGGTGGCGGTGCGGAACGACCTGCTCCGGTTGGGAGAGGTCCCGGAGCTGGAGCAGCGACTGGCCGAGGCGCGCGGCACCCTCGAGCTGGCGGTCGCCGAGGCGCACCGTCGAGGATGCAGGGATTGACGTGGTCCCGGACTACCTCTCCAAGGCCCTCAAGCGCCTCACCGAGCTGCTCGAGTCGGGTCCGCCCGACACCCTGTCGTACAACTGGCTGAGCCCCGCGGTCGACGTCAAGCAGCTCGAGAGCGAGATCGCGGTGGGCAACGGGGCCGAGGTCTGCCAGCAGCTCGCTGGGGTGCGCACCACCGAGCTGCTGAGCGTTCTGGCCAAGCTGGCCAGCCGGCAGCCCGAGCAGCCCGGTCCGAGCTTCTTGGAGTTCCTTGAGATCCAGGCGGTCAACACACCTCAGGTGGACACCCGGGTGCTCACGGCGATCGCCGCCAGCCGGCTGAAGCACGCCACGCAACCAGTCGTCGACTTCGGCTCCAGCAGCCAGCGGGACCGGCTCGACAGGTTGGGACGCGGCCTGCCGACGCTGGCGGGTGTCGACCAGTTCAAGATCCTGCGGTCGATGGGGCTGAAGAACACCTTCGACGGCCGCTGGGCGGTCGAGGGCGTGATGATGGGCATGCTGGCCGAGGCCGTTCAGGACGGGCTGGTGCCGGTCCCCGCCAAGTGGGCCGCCGCCAGCACTGGCCTGGACTTCGGAGCTTGGACGAAGCCGCCCACCCAGCCCTGGCCGCTGTACATGGGCAACTCGGCGCACCAAGCGATTGCCGCCTACTACAGACAGCAACATCCCGAGCCGCCCCACCATGTCTGGACGAACAATACGGGCGTGGAGGTCATCATGAGGGATTTGGAGAAGGACCTCCTCTTCTCCTTCAAGGCGGAGAACGTTATCGAAGAGGCCCTGAAGAAGGCCATGCCGGATATCTTCGATTTCTATGAGGCCCATCCGAGTCAGCCACCGGGTTGGTTGTACGAGATCAAGCCATGGTCGCTGACCGACGCGGCGGCGCTGGAAGCCGACACCTATGTGGCCCTGCTGGCCGAGGCACGTGCCGGCCTGGGCCCGGAAGGGGCGCCTGGCACCTCCGGGACAATCGCCGCGCCGAACGGCTGGTTCGAGTTCGACACACCGGTGCCGGGGGCGATCTGCTACTCGTACCAACCGGCGCCACGCGAGGCCGTGAAGGCGCGCGATGCGGCGCTCGGCCGCGAGACCAAGCCACTGCGCCTGCGAGACGCGGTCATCGCGGCGGGAGCCGCCGCCGCCGTCACCGGGGTGCTCGCGGTCCTGCTGGAGGCGTTGGAAGCGGCGGCAGGGTGGATAGTGTCCTTCGCCTAGACTAGCGGACACCTCGATTACCGATCCTTCGGCTGTCCTGATGGGTGAGTAAGCATCCAAGCGCTCACCGCCGCGAGCACCAGCGACCAACTCATTCAGCCGAGCGGCTGCTGAACAACCAAAGCAAGCTGTGCCACAGCGGCTGAACATGTCATGACGTGCTGTCCGCCTCGCAAACCTTGACGACGCGCCGCCCTTCACCGTCACCCGCTGCCAGTTGCAACAGCTACTGCACGCCTCGCATAACGGATGACGCTTCGCCGTTCGCTCTACGCTCGACCCGAAATTCGTCCGAGGACAGCAATGCACCTCCTGGCGCTGGTGCCTCAAGCACAGGCGCGATCTCGGATCGGGCCGTCAAATTGATGGAGTGTTCGGATGGGCTTGCTCTGCTTGGCTAACGTCTCGGCTAACGTTCCACCCCAGCCATCGGCCCACGGCAACCTGGACTGGCCGGGCGTCACCCGCTTGAAGGCCAGCGTCGGCCATGCCATCACCGTGGTTCGTGCCGCTCACCGAAAGTTCTCCGAGGCCAAGCAAGACCTGACCGGCATTGGGTCTGGCGGGCAACGTCTCACTCCGCGGCCAGGTCGTCGGGCGGGTCATCCACCAGGCCGCCGCGGTGGGCGAGCGCTGCGGCCTCGCCGCGGCTTGCCACCCCGAGTTTGGCCAGGATGTTGGAGACGTGGATGCCGACGGTCTTCACGCTGATGAACAGCGTGTTGGCGATCTGGCGGTTGGTCCGGCCCGCGACAAGGAGCCCGAGCACCTCCCGCTCCCGGCGAGTAGGGCCGAGCCGCTCGGCCGGGGACGGCTCGGCCGGCGGGCCGGCCCGGATCCGCGCTGGCACGGGCGTCAGGTCGATGCGGGCGCGCCGGGCCAGACGCTCGATCTCTCGCTGGAGCGGTGCGGCCCCCAGTCCAGCGGCGCTTTGGTGCGCCTGGCGTAGGACCGCGGCGACCCGCGGGCGTGGCGCCCGGCTGGCCAGGAGCGCCTCGGCCTCGCGCCAGCGCGCGTAGGCGGTCGGGTAGGGCTGGCCGAGCGTCTCCCACTGTGCGGCCGCTGCTGCCCAGCGTGCTGGGCTTGGCTCGTCTTCCAGGCGGGTGAGCTCGGCCTCGCCGAGCATGGCGTGGGCCAGGGTCTCGGGCTGCGCCTGGGCGAACCGGCCGGCCAGCTCCTGAAGCCGGCCGAACAGGACGTGCCCGGCCTGGCGGGCGGTGTCCAACTCGGCCGCCCGACGGTGGACAAGAGCGCGCAGGCTCGGTTGCTGAAGCCGGCGACGGCATCGATCACCATGCACGGGGCCCTGGCCAGGGCCATGAGGCGAACGCCTCTCAAGCGTAGTACTCCGGTTTCTTTGGCCCTCCCTTGCGTAGGGCTGTGCGGCCCGCTCGAACAGCGCGGTCTGGATGGCCCAGCCCTGGCCCGCACGTCGTTGCCAACGGCCACTGGTCATTCCCGGTGTCATTCCACCAGACCGCACAGCCCCCGAGAGACGCCGATTCCTCCGAAGCGCGATCCCATCCGAGCAGGAGGCGCCGCGTCCGGCGGGACCCGGAAAAGGCACGGCGGTGCCGTCAGCGTGCACCCGGGCGGCTGGCCTTGAGAGCTGGTCACATGGATGACGGTCGGTCCGGGTGGAACGACGCGTCGTCGGCATCTCCCAGGTATCCCTGATCTGTTCCTCGCGGGTTCCTCCTGGTCAGACGTTGATGGCATGTCCTACATCGGCGGCTGACCAGCTCCGGACCCGACGCGCATCGCGGCCCGGCGTCCGGGCCGTCACGAAATCGCAGCACAGGCCCTGACCCGTGCCGACCTCAGGGCACCAACGAGTGGGTCGATGCGGTCCGACGCATCAAGCACCCATCAAACAAACCCGATACCCCTATCAACAAGCAAGCAGGCAGCGTGCACGCCAGCGCGGGCCTGCGCCAAGCTGGACGCCAGCTGCCAGCTCGCATCCTCGGCGGGTGTGGACAGGTCGCGTCTCTGGAAGGTTCGACTCCAAGGCGGTGACGCCACGATGGGCCACGGTGGCACTGCCCGGGACGACGAGGAGATCGTGCCGGGCGCGACGACACCTCGGCGGATCGACCCGCACCCCGACACCCACCGGCCACCCCGGTCCGCACGGCTGCTCGGCCCCGCCCGACGGCATGGACCACGACCACCGGCGAGCTGCTGGCTCGAGGCGGCGTGCTTGCGCCTCCGCATCGCCGCACTGCTGGCGGTGGCCCCGCCAGCCGGCAGCATCCCACGAGCCCACACCAGCGCGGCAGGCGGGTGGGTCCCGGTGCTGCTGGCGGTCGCGTCCACCCTCGCGATCGTGGCGCTGTCCCTCGCGCCGGCGTGGCTGCCCTCCTGGCGGCGCTGGCGGGCTGCCCGGCGGCGCCAAAGCAGCCCCACCAGGGCGGCGACCCAGCGGTTCGCCGAGGCCGTCGCCCACGGCGACTTCGACATGGCCGAAACTGAGGCGCAGCGCCTCCTGGACCGCCGATAGCCGCCCGGCAGCACGCCGGGTCAATGCCGGCGTGTTTGAGCAGCAGCCACACGGTGCTCGGCGCGACCCGGTATCCCAGCCGTGCGAGTTCACCGTGGACGCGTCGATACCCTCAGGTCGGGTTCTCCGCCGCCATCCTCAAGATCAGGCGCCGCAGCACTGGCGACAGCGACGGTCGACCGGGTGGGCGGTGGGGCTTGGTCCAGTGGCGACTGACCAGGGCTCGGTGCCAGCGCGGGAGGGTGTCCGGTGTGACGAGGCGGTGATATCGGCGCTCCTTTGGCGGGAGCCGGGTCAACGCCGCGAGGATGGCCGGTCTGGCCAGGAGGAGTGTGGCCGGCTGACCTGTCGGCGCAGCACCGCGACCTCGTGGCGCAAGACGAGGATTTCGGCGTTCTTGGACGCCTGTTGACGGGTCAGCAGCCCGAGCCAGCCGAAGAGCTGGCAGAAGATCAGGCAGAGGAGTCGCAAAGTCATGGCTGGCGATCATCATCGCGGACCCCCACCACTGGCGCGAAGCTGCAGGCCACGCCATGGATAGGTTTTCGGCACCCACAGGCAGGGCCGGGCCGCGTCGGCCAACAGCGGGGTGAACCGCTGTACCCACCGGTAGACAGTGACGTGGTCGACCTCGACGCCTCGCTCGACCAGCAGCTCCTCGATATCGCGATACGACAGGCCGTAGCGCAGATACCAGCGCACCGCGATGACGATGACCTCGGGTGGGAACCGGAAGCCGACGAAGGCGGACCACGGGATTGGAGCGGGACGGGGGCGACGAGTTCTCATGGCGCCAGTCTCGCTGCTCGGACACCGTCACAGCTAACGCAACAGTCCCTTTCGACGATATCTCGACTCGGTGGGCTGATCCATGAGTATGTGCAGGCCGCCTGAGGTGACTGAATACCTGGCATCCACAAGTTCCGTCGCCACCCGACGACCAGATCATCACCAGCTTCCCCGGCCTGGGGGAGCTGACCGGCGCCCGCGTGCTCCCCGAGCTCGGCGACGACCGCAGCCGGTTCACCGACGCCCGTGCCGTGAAGGCCTGCGCCGGCGCCGCCGTGACCCGAGCCCGTGGCAAGCGCCGCCAGGTGCTGGCCCGCAAGGTCAAACCCAACGACTGGCCGGCGTCGGCTGCGTCTGGGCGTTCGCCGCCCTGACCGCCTCACCTGGCGCCCGCGCGCACTACGACCGGCGCGAGCACGCCGGTGACCGCAATGCCGCGGTGCGGCGCAACCTGTTCAACCGCCTGCTCGGGATGCTTCACCACTGCCTGGCCACTCGCCAAACCTGTGCGGAACCCAAGGCCTTCCCGGCCCCCAGGCGCTCGCCGCTCGACACCATACGCGGATCGGATGTCTTGACCTCAGACTTCGGGCCTATCGCGCCCGACCAACAACGAGGAGCAGGTCTCCATCCACCCGGACCCTTTGTTGACCGGGGGTCCCTGCACAGATAAGGAGGCGCATGCGGATGCCAGACACCACCGGGCACGGCGTCCCGACACCACCGCTGCGCGTTGGCATGATCGGCCTTGGCGACATCGCGCAGAAGGCGTACCTGCCCGTCCTCACCGCCCGGCCCGATCTGGAGCTGCACCTACTCACCCGTGATCGCGCCAAGCTCGACCGCATCGGCGACGCCTACCGCATCCCCCACCGCTACACCGAGCTCGAGGCACTCCTCGATGCCGGCGTGGCGGCGGCGTTCGTCCACGCGGCCACCAGCGCGCACCTGCCGCTGGTGGGACGGCTCCTCGATGCCGGCCGGCACGTCTATGTCGACAAGCCACTGGCCGCCTGCTACGCCGGTGCTGAACGGCTCGTCCGGCTCGCGCAGCGGCACAAGCGCTCGCTGATGGTCGGCTTCAACCGCCGCTACGCCCCCGCCTATGCGGTGCTGCGCGCACTGCCCCGCGACCTCATCGTCATGGAGAAGCACCGCGCAAACCTGCCCGCCGACCCCCGATCGGTGGTCTTCGACGACTTTATCCACGTTGTCGACACGCTGCGCTTCCTGGCGCCCGGCCCGATCCAGTACACCCACGTCCAGGTGCGCGTCCACGACGGCCTGCTCCACCACGTCGTGCTCGAGCTGTCCGGGGATGGGTTCACCGCCCTTGGGATCATGCACCGGGTGAGTGGGGCCGCCGAGGAGCACCTCCAGGTCATGGGCGAGGGCGGCGGATGCCGAGTCATCGACCTCGCCGAGGTCCTCCGCTACGGGGACGGGCACGGGGACGGCATCACGATCACCCGGCGTGGCGACTGGACCCCGGTAGCCCGCCAACGCGGGATCGAGCAGATCTGCGTGGCCTTCCTCGACGCCGTCAGCTCCGGCAGCCTGCTTTCCGCCGAGGACGCCCTGGCCACCCACGCCATCTGCGAGCAGATCGTCACCAACGCCCGTGGCTGAACGGACGTCTTGACGCTGGAGAGATCCGGCTTTGGCCGACAGCCCGCGCAAGCGGAGGTCCAGCTGGCCCCCGCCTTCTACGGCACAGCCCGCGGCGCCTCGCAGCACGCCAGGGCTACGATGACTGCCGCATCCCGTAGACACGTAAAGCGCCCACTCCGGTCGGAAGCGATTGCTAGGATTGTTCGCGGGAGGAAACCCGCGAAAAGAGTTGCTTATGACAGAAAAGCCGGATTTGGGTATCTGCCCGCAGTGCGGTCGGCGGGGGTAGAGGTGGACGTGGAGACGACCTACGAATGGCCGGTCCCAATCCTCACCGACCAGCCCATGGGACGACCTGTGGAGACCGATGTACGAGCCCGCTGTGTGTACTGTGGCTGGGAGGTCACCGAGTGAGGGCTTGGGAGCCGGTCGACAGGAAAACCCGGTGACTGTGCCTGACGTCCGCCGTGGAGGAACAGCAGCGCGTGGAGGCGCTACTGGCAGGCGATGCGCTGTCGACCAGCGTTTGTGCGGACGCACCTGGATCGGACCTCGAGCACGGGTTTGGCCGCACCCGCGGCTTGGGCGGCGTGCTGGTCGGCTCGGTCTTGCTCCTGGTTGGCCGGGTTGGCCGGCGAGTGCGTGCCGCGCCGGCCGAGCGTCCTCGGCGCACCGCCGGTCCTGGCGAGGCGAGCGCGACCTGGCCTGCCCTGTGGTCCGCGGGTGCACGACGGGGCGTGCACGCCGCCTGATGGCCGGCTGAGCGGCCACAGCCCTACGGCGCAGGATCAGCGGAGTCATTCCCAGACAAACAGCGGGTCGCCGGCGGCCACCTCGCCCTGCTCGACGACGGCGCTGAGCGCGGACCAAGACGCGTCGAGCGCGACCACAGGACAGACGGGGGAGCGGCCCGAGGCGGCCACCGCGGCCGGGTCCCAGCGCACCACCGGCTGGCCGGCGGCGACCGGCTCGCCCTCCTTGGCGAGCAGCTCGAAGCCGGCGCCGCGCAGCTGGACCGTGTCGATGCCGAGGTGGACCAGCACGCCGCGACCGCCCTCGGCGACCACCACGAAGGCGTGCGGGTGGAGCTTGGCGAGCAGCCCGCTGACCGGGGCGAGCGCATCATCGGGCGCTGGCTTCGGATTGATGGCGGTGCCGGGGCCGACCAGCCCTTGTGCGAACACCTCGTCGGGCACGTCGGCCAGCCTCACTGCGCGGCCGGCGACCGGCGCGCGGACCTGGAGGGTCATGCCATCAGGTCCTCGATGTCGCTGGCGAGGGTGTCGGCCTCCGGGCCCACCACCACCTGGACCGCGCGGCCGCTGCGCATGACGCCGTGGGCGCCGGCGGCCTTGAGGGCGGTGTCGTCGACCAGGGAGGGGTCGCGCACCTCCATGCGCAGCCGGGTGATGCAGGCTTCGATGTCGAGGATGTTGCCGGGACCGCCGAGCCCGTCGATGATCTGCTGCGCCTTGTCCATGGCGGACCTCCTGGTGGGACCTGTCAGTCGAGGCGGACGCGGTCCGAGCCGCCGGGCGAGCGCGGGGCGCGCCCGCCCAGTGCCATGCGCCGCCAGGTGTGCCGTCGGCCCCGGATGGCGACCGAGTAGTGGTAGACGAGTTCCGGGTCGGGGCCGCCCCCAAGCCCGGCGTCGCCCAAGTGGTGGATGTCGATGCCGATCTCCTTGGCGACCAGCGCCAGCGGCACCGCCACGCTCGTGTGGGCGCCCTCCTGGCTGGTGCCCACGGTGCCCATGGCCAGCCCGCCAGCGGCGTGCACCGCCTCGACGATCGCGGCCGCGATCTCGCGGCGTATTCCCGGCACGGTGCCCGGCAGGGGCACCAGGGCGCCGTCGGCGCCGGCGGTCACCAAGGCGGCGACCCCCTCGGGCGTGAGCGGCTCGCTGGCGCCGGCCTGGTGCATCTTGCCGGCCAAGATGACCGGCTCGTGGCCCAGGGCGGCCCGCACCGCCGCGGTCGCCTCGGTCAGTCGGGCCAGGCTGGTGCCGGTGCCCGGGTTGGCGGTCAGGCAAACGAACGCCGCACCCGCGTCCACCAGCCGCGTGGCCGCCTCGGGGGTGGCCCGGCGGGGGGCGGGCACGTCGCCCGGCTCGAGGTTGGCGCCGATCGGGCGGCCCACCCGCCGGGCCAGGTCGGCCAGGTCGTCGCTGCGCCCGATCGCCGGGAACGCCCAGCCGTGGCTGGCCAGCGCCTCCTCGACCCGGTTGAGGAGCACCAGGTCGGCGCCCATGGCCGCGGCGACCTCGAGGTTGTGGACCCCGTCCACGAGCGGGGCGGCCCCAGCGATCACCTCAACCGCCAGGGTGCGCCCCTCGGCCGCCGCGATCACGTCGAGCAGCTCACGGCCGGCCAGGGCGGCCAGCCCGTCGCGGTCCAGGTCGAGCAGGCGGGCGGGCGAGCTCACCGTCCGCCGTCCTTGCCGCCAGGCGCCGCACCGACGGCGCCGCTGGTCTGGGTCACCTTGGAGAGGCCGACCGGGCGGTCGGGATCGAAGCCCAGGCCGCGGGCGAGCGCCTCGACCAGCAGCTGGCCGGGGACGATCAGCGCCAGCGGGGCGAGCGCCTCCGGCAGGTTCGGGCCGGGCAGGGTGGCCGTGCAGGCGGCGGCGAAGGCCGCGTCGCCGCCGATGCCGTAGGCGCGGCTGCCGCGAGCGGCGACCGTGCGCGCCAGCGCGGCCATGCCAGCCAGCACCGGGCCGTCCCCGGGGGCGACCAGCAGGGCCGGGACGGCCTCGCCGACCACCGCGATCGGCCCGTGCTCCAGGTCGGCGTGGGACATGCCGATGGCCGCGATCGCGCAGGTCTCCTTGACCTTCAGCGCCAGCTCCAGCGCCGTCGAGTAGGCGAAGCCGCGGCCGGACACCACCAGGCTGTGGGTCGCCGTCTCGGCGAGCTGCCCGGCCAGTGCGGCCGCGTCTGCGGCGGTGGCCAGCATCGCCTCGATCTCCCCTGGCGCCGCTGCCAGGGCCGCGTCGAAGGCGGGGTCGTGCGGGCCGAGCGCCGCGCCCAGCTCGGCGAGCGCGGCGAGCTGGCTGGTGTAGGTCTTGGTCGCCGGCACCGCTCGCTCCGGCCCGGCCTGGGTGACCAGCGTCAGGTCGGCGGCGCCGGCGAGGCTGCTGGCGCCGTCGTTGGTGATGGCCACCGTGCGCGCGCCGCTGGTGGCGGCCCAACGCAGCGTCTCGACGATCTCGCCGGTCTCGCCCGACTGCGACAGCGCCACCGCCAGCGCCCCGCCGAGGTCCACTCTGGCGTGGTAGTGGGTGGCGACCGAGGGCGCGGCCAGGCTCGCTGGCCGGCCGGCGTGGACCTCGCAGAGGTAGCGGCCGTAGGTGGCGGCGTTGTCGGAGGAGCCGCGGGCGATGAAGGTCACCAGCCGGGTGCCGGCGGCCAGGCGCCGCAGGTCGCCGCGGAGCGGTCGCAGCGCCTGCAGGGTGCGGGCCACGGCGGCCGGCTGCTCGGCGATCTCTGCCGCCATCGTGCTGGTGGGCGCCATCGCATGCTCCCTTCTTCTTCGAGCGACGGGTCAGCCGCTTGGGTCACGCCACACCTCGGCGCCGTCGATCCAGGTCGCCAGCGCCTTCCAGGCGTCGGAGAGCCACACCAGGTCGGCGCGGGCGCCGGGCTCGAGCCGGCCCAGGTCGGACCGGCCGAGCAGGTCGGCGGGGACCCTGGTGGCCGCCTCGACCGCCTCGACCGGCTCGATGCCCAGGCCGACCAGGTTGCCGATCGCCTGGTCCAGCCGCAGCATCGAGCCGGCGATGGTGCCGTCGGCGCGCAGCGGCGGGCTGTCCCCGCTCAGCTCGAGCGGCTCGCCGCCCAGCTCGTAGCGGCCGGGTGGCATGCCAGTGGCGGCGACCGCGTCGGTGACCAGCGCGACCCGGCCCCGCGCGGCGCGCATCACGATCCGGCAGACCGCCGGGTGGACGTGGTGCAGGTCGGCGATCAGCCCGACCACCAGGCGCGGGTCGGCCAGCGCCTGGCCGGCCACGCCCGGCTCGCGGTGGTGCAGGCCACGCTGGGCGTTGAAGACGTGGGTGACCATGCGGGCGCCAGCCGCCGCGGCGGCGGCCACCTGCTCTGCGCGCGCGTCCGAGTGCCCCACCGAGACGACGATCCCCGCCCCGGCGAGCCGCTTGATCGCCTGGAGGGCGCCTTGCCGCTCCGGCGCCAGGGTCACGAGCCGAAGCAGGCCGGCGCCGCTCTCCAGCAGCCGCTCGACCCGCTCGGGGGTCGGGTCGACCAGGTAGGCGGGGTCGTGAGCGCCGCGCCGGCGCTCCGACAGGAACGGCCCTTCCAGGTGCACGCCGAGGATCCGGGCGCACGGCGTGCCCGCCGTCGCAGCCCGGGCGGCCGTCCGGCCCATGACGGCCACCAGCGCCTCCAGCGGGGCGCTGATGAAGGTGGACAGGAAGCTGGTCACGCCGGTGGCGGGAAGGCCCTGCACGACCCGCTCCCAGCCGGCTGGGTCGGCCTCCGCCAAGTCGACGCCGAAGTAGCCGTTGACCTGCAAGTCCACCAGGCCAGGCGCGAGCACGCCGCGGTCCAGCACCAGGTGGTCGGGTGCAGGGCCGGGCCGGGCGTCGAGCACCGCGGCGATGCGTCCGCGCTCGACGACCACCGCGCCAGGGGCGAGGACCCTTCCCCCGGCGACCACCCGGGGAGCGGAGACAACGGCCATGACCACCAGCCTAGTGGGAACAGCAGCCGAGGCCGACTCGACAAATCCGGCATTGACCACAGGTCGACCACCGTCTAGTCTGGCCTAGGCCAACCCAGCTGTCGAGCCTGGGGGTGGGTCCGATCGCTCCCTCGGTCCATCCGCACAGCCCGATCCCGAAGTACTCCCAGCTCCGGGAGATCCTGCTCAAGCTGATCGAGTCCGAGCTGGCGCCCAACGCGCCCATCCCCTCCGAGCGCGAGCTGGCCCAGCGTCACGGCCTGCACCGTATGACTGTCCGCCAGGCCGTCGACCAGCTCGTCAGCCAGGGCCGCCTGTACCGGGTGCCCAGGCGCGGCACCTTCGTGGCCCGCCCGAAGATCCAGATGCGCCTGACGCTCACCTCGTTCACGCAGGACATGCATCGACTGGGGCTTCGGCCAGGGGCGGTGACCCTGGCGGCTGCGCGTATCCCGGCCGGCGAGGAGGTCGGCCCCCACCTGGGGCTGCCGCCTACCGCCGAGGTGCACATGCTCGAGCGGCTGCGCACCGCCGATGGCGTGCCCATGGCGATCGAGCGCACCCACCTGCCGGTCGACCTCACCCCTGGGCTCCTCGAGGTCGACCTGGCCAACCAGTCCCTGTACGCGCTCCTCGCCGAGCGCTACGAGGTGGTGCTCGACCACGGCGAGCAGACCATCCAGGCCGACAGCGCCGACTCGAGCGACGCCCGCCTGCTGGGCCTGCCGGTCGGCGCGCCGGTCCTTGAGTTCCAGCGGACCTCGTTCGCGGGCGAGCAGCCCGCCGAGTTCGTGGTCTCAACCTACCGAGGCGACCGCTACGAGTTCCGCGTCGCCCTCGACGCGCCCACACGGGCGCATCCTCAAGGAGGGATCGCATGAGTGCATCCGTCACCGAGGGCCTGCCCGCCGCGCCGACCCCGCGGTCGTCGGTGCTCGCCGTCCTGCAGCGCATCGGGCGCAGCCTGATGATGCCGATCGCAGTGCTGCCGGCCGCTGCGCTGCTGCTACGGCTCGGCCAGCCCGACCTGCTGGGCAAGTACCACTTCGTGAACTTCTCGGTCCTGGGCCAGGCTGGCGGCATCCTGCTCGACAACCTGCCGCTCCTGTTCGCCATCGGCGTCGCCATCGGCTTCGCCAGACGGTCGGACGGATCCACTGCGCTGGCGGCGGCCGTCGGGTACCTGGTGTTCAACGCCGTCACGATGACGATGTTCGCCGGGTCGTCGCTCAAGGGCCAGGTGCTCAGCACCGCCGCGGACTTCACCGCGCCGAAGGGGCCGAAGGCGCTGTTCGAGCAGCCGCTGCCCAACCCCACCTGGGTGATCGGCGGCATCATCATGGGTGTCACCGCCGCCCTGCTGTGGCAGCGTTTCCACCGCGTCAAGCTGGTGAGCTGGCTGGCCTTCTTCGGCGGCCGCCGCTTCGTGCCGATCGTCACTGCCTTCGCCGGGCTGATCATCGGGATCATCTTCGGCTTCGTCTGGCCGCCCATCGGCCAGGGCATCAACAACCTCGGTGACCTGATGACCTCCCACGGCGCGATCGGCGCCGGCATCTACGGCGCGTTCAACCGCCTGCTGCTCCCCTTCGGGCTGCACCACATCATCAACTCGATCGTCTGGTTCGTGTTCGGCACCTTCCAGGGGCCCAGCGGCGCGGTCCACGGCGACCTGAACCGCTTCTTCGCCGGCGACCCGAGCGCCGGGACCTTCATGGCCGGGTTCTTCCCGGTCATGATGTTCGGCCTGCCCGCGGCCTGCCTGGCGATGTGGCGCCACGCCCGTCCCGAGCGGCGCAAGGTCGTCGGCGGCTTCCTCCTCTCTGCGGCGCTGACCTCGCTGATCACCGGCGTCACCGAGCCGATCGAGTTCTCCTTCCTGTTCGTCGCCCCGTTGCTGTACGGCGTCCACGTGGTGCTCACGGGCGTGTCGCTGTGGCTGGCGGCGGCGCTCGGCATCCACGACGGCTTCGGCTTCTCCGCCGGCCTGATCGACTACATCCTGAACTACACCAAGTCCAACACGGCCAAGCCGCTGCTGTTGCTGCTCATCGGAGCGGTCTACGCGGTCGTCTACTACGCGGTGTTCAGCTTCCTCATCAAGCGCCTCAATATCCTCACGCCTGGGCGCGAGCCGGAGGAGGCGGCAGCCGAGGAGGTCACCGCGCAGCCTGCAGTGACGGAGGAGCGTGCTTCGGGCGCCCCATCCGCCTGATCCTGCGAATGGCGGCGGAGAACCCGACCTGGGCTAGCGGCGCAGCCACGGTGAGCTCGTCCGGCTTGGCGACAAGCTCGCGCCAAGCACGGTGTGGCTACTCCTCAACCGGGCAGGATCGACCCGCCGCCGCGCCGCACGCCTCTATCAGCGTGCGCAGGACCAGCGCGCCACCCCCGATCATGTCCACGCTGAGCACTGGCCCGGTGTCCCCGGTGCGCGACAAGGGCGTGCACGCCCGTAGGGTGCGCAAAGTCGGACGTGGCCTTTGAGCTGCCAGTTCGCGCAACCCATAGCGCGGTAGTGTGACGCCTCCGCTGACCCGTTTCCGAGGCTGATTCATCGGCGATCGGCGTGACAGCCCTGCGGTGGGCACCCACGATGAAGGACATTCCCAAGGTCAAGATGATCAGCCTGGGTGGGAGGCCAGGTCAGTAGCCTTCGCCGATCTTCTTCTGTTGGGCGCTACATGTGGGGACCGCGGCGCAAGCGGTGGCTCTCGCGCTTGAATCCGCGCTGCTGACACTCCTGTAGGTGGGTTGGCGCTAGAGTAAGTCGGGGAAGCCAGGACGAGCCGGTCGATCTGTTCGAAGGAAACAGCCGTGCACCGTCGACGCCGCAGGCGGCTCCCGTGGCTTGCTTACATGGCTACCATCCTCTCTCTCCTTATGGTGGGCCTGGCGGCCTGCACCTCGTCCCATAGACCGCAGGTCGCAGGCCGGCCCGATCGCCCGGCGCGAGTCGTTGCTATCCAAAAGATTGGCCCGCGGATTCGCGACCTCACGGTCGACTCGCCGGCGCTGGGCCGCAGCGCGAAGGTGCGCCTGCTGCTGCCACGCGGCTTCGAAGCCGAGCCGACCCGCCGCTGGCCGGTGCTGTTGCTGCTGCACGGTTGCTGCGACACCTACCAGAGCTGGACCCGCTCCACCGACGTTGGGGCACTGGCCGACCTAAACGACGTGCTGGTGGTCATGCCCGAGGCCGGGCCGGTGGGGTTCTACACCGACTGGTACAACCGCGGCCGCGGCGGGTCGCCGCGCTGGGAAACCTTTCACCTGACCGAGCTGCGGCAACTGCTCGAGTGGGACTGGCGCGCCGATGACCGCCAGGTCGTGGCCGGGCTGTCCATGGGCGGGCTGGGCGCGATGGCGTACGCGGCCCGTCACCCGGGCATGTTCCGGGCGGCCGCCGCCTACAGCGGACTGCTGGACACCCGCTACGAGGGCGCTCCGATCCCAGGACCACAGTTGGTCCAGAACATCCTGCGCGGCTTCGACCAGGATCCACGCGCTCTGTGGGGTGACCCCAACCAGCAGGCCGACGTCTGGGCGGCCCATAATCCCGAGGATCTCGCGGCCCGGCTGCGCGGAGTCGACTTGTTCGTCTCCGTCGGCAACGGCCGGCCCGGCCCGCTCGACGGCCCAGCTCCCAAGCAGCAGGCACAGCAGCTCGAGCAGGCTCTATACCCACAGAATGTCGCATTCGTCGAGCGGCTGCGCCGGCTCGGGATCCCGGTACGGTTCGACGCCTACGGCGCCGGCACCCACGACTGGCCCTACTGGGAACGGGAGCTGCACCGGTCGCTCCCGCTGCTGCTCCGCGCGCTGCGGGATCAGTGACTGCCCGTAGGGTTCAGAAACCCAGTCGCGTGCGCTGAGCAGCGAGGATCCGGGTAAGCGACAATCGGCCAATGGCCTGTCCTTCCTTTACCTCATGGCACGCCGGCTCGTCGCATGGTGCTCGGGCACTTGCGAAGCGAGCACGCCAAAGACATCGAGATCGCCATTCTGCGCCACCAACTCGAGGTGCTTCGCCGCCAGGTCAAGCGACCGGAACTCCGACCCGCCGACCGTGCGGTCCTCGCGGTACTGAGCTGGGCGCTTCCCCGCTCGCACTGGGCAGCCTTCCTCGTGACGCCAGATACGATCCTGCGGTGGCATCGGCGCCTGGTCACGCGCAAGTGGACGCAGCCTACCGTCGAGGCGGCCGCTCGCCACTCGCCGACCACGTGATTGAGAGTGCCCGCGATGCACGGCCGCGTTCGGCTTTCAGGCAAGCTACAGCGGCACGAACGCGAGACCGATCGCGTTTCCGGCTCAATGGCACCGCCTGTGCAGTGACCTCAGCCGCCCCGAACCAGGCCCCGCCGACGGCAGCCACCAGCTGCCGTCGGCGGGCGGCACCGGACTCGGTGGGCTGTCAGGCGGCGCGGTCTCGTACCTCCGGGCGGACCGGCTCCGGAGCGGGTGCCTCCAGCCGCAGACCGGGTAGCCAGCGCAGCCACCGGGGCAAGTGCCAGCAGCGCTCCCCGAGGACGGCCATGGCAGCGGGGACCAGCACGCCACGGACGATGGTGGCGTCGAGCAGAACGGCCACGGCCATGCCGACGCCGAACATCTTGAAGGAAACCAGGGAGAGGGTGGCGAAGATCGAGAAGACGGCGACCATGATCAGCGCGGCGCTGGTGACCACGCCGGCGCTGGCGCTGATGCCGCCGACGATCGCGTCTTGGGTGCTCGCGCCGCCGGCCCGCAGCTCGCGGATGCGGCTGAGGATGAAGACGTGGTAGTCCATGCTCAGCCCGAACAGCAGCACGAACATGAACAGCGGCAGCCACGAGATGATCGCGCCGTAGGAGCGGAAGCCGAGCAGGCCCTCCAGGTGGCCGTCCTGGAAGATCAGCTTGATGACGCCGTAGGCCGCGCCGACCGATAGCAGGTTCAGCACGATCGACACCAGGGGGATCGTCAGCGACCGGAACGCCACCACCAGCAGCAGGAACGCCAGCGCGAGCACGAACCCGAAGACGATGGGCGCCCGCGTGTGCAGGGCCGCGGCGAAGTCGTGGTTGTCGGCGGTGCGCCCGGTGACCGCATAGGAGATCCCGTCGACCTTGCCGAGGGTCGTGGGCAGGGCGCGCTCGCGGAGGGTCCGCAGCGCCTGGGTGGAGGCGTGGTCGGTACCGCTGCCGGCCAAGGGCACCGAGACGACCAGGACGCGGCCGGACGCGGCAGCCACCGCGGTGATCGGCTCACGGAGGGCGCCGCCGCTGCCGGCGGCGCGGGCCCGGAGCGCGTCCACGGCCTGGCGTACCTCGGGACGGTCGAGGCGGTCGCCGGTGACGACCACCTTGGCCGGGTCCGCGCCGCCGGGGAAGGCCTGCTCGATGTGGCGCAGGCTCTGGATGACCGGGGTGCTGGCCGGCAGGTCGTCGAGTCCGGGGTCGCCCGTCCGCATCCCGAGGGCCGGTGCGGCCAGCGCGAGCAGCGCGATGGCGGCGGCGCCGCCGAGCAGGACCGGGCGGCGTACCACGCGGCGCACCAGCGCGTCCCACAGCCGCGAGCGGCGCGCGGCCGTGCGTCGCCGGCCGATCAGCGGGAGCCGGCCGCGGTCCACGCGGCGGCCGAGCCAGGCGAGCAGGGCCGGGAGCACGGTGACCGACCCGAGCACGGCGATGCCGACCACGCCGATCGCGCCGACCGCCATGCCGGAGAAGACGTCGATGCCGGTCAGGAAAAGTCCCGCCAGGGAGATCATGACGGTCAGCCCGGAGACGACCACGGCTTGGCCGGAGGTTGCCGCGGCGGCGCGCAGCGCGTCGGCGAAGCTCCGCCCCGCCATCCGTTCCTCACGCTCGCGGCGCAGGTAGAACAGGGAGTAGTCGATGCCGACCGCCATGCCGACGAGCAGGATCAGCGAGGACACAGTGTCATCGATCGGCAGCCAGTGGCTTGGGACGGCCAGCAACGCGATGGTGCTGATCACCGAGGTGCTGGCCAGCAGCAGCGGGATGCCGGCCGCGACCAGTGCACCAAAGACCAGCAGCAGGATGACCAGCGTGACCGGAACCGAGGAGACCTCGGCTCGGCGGAAGTCGCGGCCGATGACGTCGTCGATCGCCTCGCCGACGCTCACGTCGCCGGCCTCTTCGACCCGCAGGCTGGGATGGCGGGCCTGCACGGCAGTGACGGCTTGCTGTGCCCGCGCCATGGCCTCGGCCCGCGCGTCGCCGGGCGCCTGGAAGGTGATCAGCGCCGAACGGCCGTCGGCCGACAACCGTGCGGCGCCGTCCAGGTCCAGCGGGGAGCGGACGTCCCGCACGCTGCCAGGCGGCAGCGCGCGCAGTGCCGCGACGACCTCCTGTACGGCCTGGCGTGCCTCGGGCTCGGCGGCGAAGGCACGCGTCCCGGCGCGGGTCTGCACGAGTATGTTCTCCTGTGGGCTCTTCGCGTCGGCGTCGCGGAGCACGCGCTGGGCGCGGCCGGACTCGCCCGGGTCGAAGCTCGGCACGTCGCCACTGCCGAGCAGCTGCCCGAAGAGGACCGCGGCGGCGACCAGCGCGAGCCAGCCGAGTATGGCGGTCCTTTTGTGGCGGGCGCTCCAGCCCGCGATGCGTTGCACGATCGGCGGCCGCGTACGGGCAGCCGAAGCAGACGGGTCCTGCATAGCGGACTCCTTGGTGGGTCAGGGTGGGGCGGGGTGGGCGCCGGGGCGGGCGTGACCGCGCTAGGCGAGTGGTCCCGGGTTGGCGAGCATCTGCTTGGCGGCCGCGAGCGGATCGATGGGCGGGCCGAGCAGGGCGCGGGCGATGCGCCCGTGCACGCGGGCGGTGATGACGACGAGGTAGTTGCAGAGCAGCAGCAGCAGCACGAGGGAGAGGGCCGCGGCCAGCAGCGCGGCGGGCAGGTCGCCGACCCACAGGCCGATCGCGCCGTGCCCGTGCGGGCCGTTGGGGAAGTAGCCGAACGACAGGCCGTGGGCGGTCTGCCCGTTGTCGAACGTCTGCGGGATCGACCAGTACCACAGCGGCACGGTGGTCCCGCCGAGGAACCCGAGCCACAGGCCGAACACAACCGCGTCCAGCACGAGCAGCGGCACGTACATGCCGACCAGGTACGCCACGTCGCGGCGGGTGGCAGGGTCCTGCCAGCGCGTCTTGACCTGCTCGCTGACGCCGGGGCCGGTGACCTTCAGGTAGGCGCGCGGGACCGGCTCGGGCGCGATCATCCGCAGCCGCCCCCGCTCGACCTCAGCGCAGCCGCGGACGAGGACGGCGGCGGCGGCCAGCAGCGGGATGCCGATCCAGAGGATGCTAAGGGACGCCGCGGTGACCAGAACGGTGACCGCCACGACGAACAGGCCGGTGCCAACCAATAGGTAGCTTGCAAGGTACGCGACGGCCGTCCAGGGCTCCGCCGACAGCAGCAGCCGCAGCGGGTCGCGGCGCGGTCGCAGCCGGGAGGCTGTGGCGGCGCTCATCCGACGTCCTTCAGCAGCTGCTCGACCGTGGTGAGGCGAGTGGTGAGCGCGGCCAGCTCCTCGTGCAGGCGTTCCTGGTTGGCGACCGCCTGCTCGGCGAGCTTGCGGTAGCCGGCCATCGCGACCGCGTCGGCGCGGTGGCGCTGCAGCGAGAAGTAGGCGACCACGGTGGCGCTGATGCCACCGATGACGATGAGGACGATGCCAATGGCGATGATGCCGCCGGTCATGTCGTGCTCTCCTCCGGTTGGTCGTGTGGTTGGTGGTCTGGTTCCTCGTCGGCGCGCACGGCCGCGACGACGGTCTCCACGGTCAGGCGCAGGTCGAACGGGGCGAGCTCGAAGTACTTCATCGCCCGGCCTTCGGCTGACAGCTCGAGGTGGCCAACGATCAACCCCGCCTTCTCCAGTCGATCGAGGTGCATGTAGAGCAGCGGCCGGGACAGCCCGAGCCGGCGGGCCAGCTCACTCACGTGGACGCGGCCGGCCGCCAGTTCGGCGATGACCCGCAGCCGCTGGGGATGGCCGACGGCGGCGAGCACGGCGAGCAGTTCCTCGCTGTTCAAAGACCATCCTCCAATCCCCGTCCTACACATGTAAGTTATGTCTTACATGAGAAGGATAGAGCTGTCAACTGTCTGCTCTTCGAGCAGCGTGGCCTGCGCCAGCGCCGCGCGCGGCGAGCAGCCCAGGATGCGCGGCAGAATGGCGGGCGTGACCAGCGACGTGCGCATCTGCATCCTTGAACCAGGCCGAGATAGCCGCTCCCCGGTCGACCCGGGTTGGGGCGGGCGGCTTGGAACGGCGGGGGCCTGCCCGGCTGCTGCGCCCGCGACGACACCCTCAGACGGGTCACGTCCTCGGGGTCGTATAGCACAGCTTGACCCGGTGGCCGACCAGCGCCGGGTCGACCTGGTAGCGGTTGCCGGCCAGGCTGACGGTGACGGTCTTGGCGACCACCCGCACTGCTGACCTGACGGTGCCCATGTGAATTCAGTTGCTGGCTGCCGCCCACCAGCCAACACGACCAGCTTCTACACCACACCGACGGTCGCGGCCGCGGCGTGGCGGGCGCTGACCGGACTCGGGTTCAGAGGCGGCCGCGTGCTCGACCCGGGCTGCGGTTGCTTCGGCCACCCAGTGGCGGGCACGCCGCCCAGCGCCAGCCCAGGCCCAGCAGCCCAACAATGGGCAGATGCGGGATCTGCGCGGGGATTGGCAGGGCCGGCAGCCGCACAGCCCAAGGAGCATCCATAGGTTCCGCTGAGACCACACCCGAGCAAGCGCCCTACGCCTGCACCACCGGGAACAGTAAGGATGTCCATGATGCTGCTTTAGGTGGAGACTCGGTGGAGCCACCGGCCCAGGCACACCGGCGCAGCGGCGGCTCGGAAGACGTCCCGGACGCGGTACAGCAGCCCTCGCCAGCGGCGCAGGGCCCAGGCATTGGCCAGATGGCCGATCGACTGCTCCACTAGCGCGCAGCCCGCCTGCACGCGGTTGAACGCCCGCTGCCCGTCGGTGAGCTGGTCGTTGTCCTGCGATCCCCGACTGGCGCGTGCCAGTGCTCGCGGAGCTTGGCGAGGCCTCGAAACCCACGGTCCAGCAAAGTGGCGACATCGGCTGCGTCCAGCACACCAGGCCGTCATGGTCGGGCCGCCACGGCCTGGCGGACTCGATCGTCGGCCGCATGGGACGCCACGGCGGGACGGCCACGATCCGCACCGCCCCCGGCGCGGGGACCGAGGTGGAGCTGTGCCTGCCGGTCAGGCCCGGGAGGGCACGGTGAGCCAGGCGCCGAGTCCCCAGGCGCAGCCCCGGCGGACCCGTGTCTACGTGGTCGACGACCACCCCCTGGTCCGCGCCGGGATCCGCTCCGAGATCAAGGCGACGGTCGACGTCGTCGGCGAGGCGGGCGACGTCGCCGCGCGATCGCCGACATCCGCTCCCTCGTGCCCGACGTGGTGCTGCTGGACGTCCACCTGCCCGACGGGGGCGGCCGCACTGTCCTGGACGCGGTGCTACCCGCCTACCCCGCCGTGCGGTTCCTGGCCCTGTCGGTCTCCGACGCCGCCGACGACGTGATCGGCGTCATCCGGGGCGGCGTCCGCGGCTATGTCACCAAGGCGATCTCGGGCGCGGAGCTGTGCGAGGCGATCGCGCGGATCCACGCCGGCGACGCGTACTTCTCCCCCACGGCTTGCCGGATTCGTCCTGGACGCCTTCCGGGGCGACCCGCCGGCGCCGTTGGACCCGGAGCTGGATCAGCTCACCCGGCGTGAGCGGGAGGTGCTGCGCCTGATCGGCTCGGGCTACACCTACAAGGAAGCCGGCGCGCCTGCACATCTCCGCCAGGACGGTGGAGACGCACGTCTCGGCGGTCCTGCGCAAGCTGCAGTTGTCCAGCCGGTACGAGCTGAGCCGCTGGGCGAAGGCCCGCAACCTGGCCTGACCCACCCGGACCTGACCACAGACGGACCCGCCACGCGACCAGCTCCCCGGGTCCATCCCAAATCGACCACTAGTTCGGAACCACACCGAGCATCACAGTTGCATCTGCGCGGAAGGCGTCACCGACGAGTAGCTGAGTGGAGGCTGGTTTCACTTCGAGGGTCACGAGAACGGCTCGAAGAGGCCGATCGTGAATGCCGTGTGAGGTGTTCTGGCCTCCAAGTGGAGGGCACCAAGGGTGCTGATCGCCAGATGCAACAGTGCCATCGCAGTGCCATCGCAGTGCCATCGCTGCCGCCCCGGGCCTTGACCGGGCCGCTTACCGCCAACCCTCGTCCCGGGGGCGGGCCCATCGACGGCGTCGTCTGTGTCCCACTACGATGCGGGTGTGGACCAGGACAGGCCGCCACGGCCGCAAGCGGGCCGGGGCGCTCCGGCCGGACCGAAGGCGGCAACTGCGCGCTCGGCCGCGGCGACCTCGCGTACCCTGCTGCCCGGCGCTGAGGAGTTCGTCCTCCGCGACGGCACCCGCATCCTGGTGCGGCCGATCCTTGCCGAGGACAAGGACCGTCTCCGAGAGGGTCTCGGGCGGCTGTCGGACGAGTCCCGGTACCGACGCTTCCTGACGTCGTTGGAGCACCTGAGCGACGAGCAGGTCCGCCGCCTCACCGAGATCGACTACGTGAATCACATGGCATGGGTCGCGCTCGACCTCGCCCGACCGACCCACCCGGGCATCGCAGTGGCACGCTACGTGCGCCTGGCAGAGGACCCGACGATCGCCGAGCCCGCGGTGACGGTGCTCGACGAGTACAGGGCAGAGGAATCGGGACGATCCTGCTCGTGGTGCTCGCCCGATCGGCCCGGGCTCACGGGATCGAGTCCTTTCGCGCCCACGTTCTGGCGGACAACACCCCGATGGTTCACCTCCTGCGTGGCCTGGGAGCGACGGTGGCGCACGAGGGATCGCTGCTCCGCGTCGACGTCGCCATCCCCTCGCGGCCCGAGGAGCTGCCCGACACGCCCACAGGCCGGGTGTTTCGGGCCGCGGCCAGGCGCCAGCTGCCCCCGTTCCGCCTCCGCCATCCGGGCGTGCCGGAGTCTTGACACGGGCCACTGGGTCTGAGTGCTTGGACTGGATCACCCTCCCAGGTGCCCGCCGGCAGGGAGCCGCGACCGGCACCGAGACCGGCTCCGATCCTGCCCATGCCCTCCTGCCGGCGTTGCCCATGCGTGTGGCTCTCTAGCGGCAGGTGGAACGATCAGCGCAGATCACCTCATAGATGTGGATCTCCCGGAGCGGGTGGCGCCGGTCACCCCCATCGCCACCGGCCGCTCCAGGCCGCGGATGTCGCCCACCAGTCGGGTGGCGACCGGGCCCTGGCTGGAGCCCTCCGGGACCACATCCAGTACGGTGACGGCTGCCGCACGCCCGGGTGCGGCGCGACCGCCACGACCCCGGGAGCGCCTGGACGCGGGCGACGAACGCGCGGGCCTGGGGTGAGCGTGGGTCGATCTCCCCGACGACGATGATCGGGTCGGTCCCGCGTCCTGGGAAGCGGTCGCGCAGCGTCTCCAGATACTGGCGTGCTGGCGAGGAGCGCGGCAGCGTCTCAGGCCCCGAGTTCTCCAGCCGCGCGTGGCCGAACGGCAGCGCCAGCAGCACCAGCCCGGCGACCAGCAGCGGCACCAGTACCACGGCAAAGCGCTGCACCAGCCGCGACTGGCGGTAGAACAGGCCGTGGTCCCAACGGCCCCGCCTGTCCGGGCGGATGCGCCGACCCCACAGGCCGAGCAGGGCGGGGATCAGGGTGAGGGCCGCGGCGACCGCGACCAGCACCACGCCGATCCCGCTCCAGGCCAGCGAGCGCAGCAACGGCTGGGCGAACACCAGCAACCCGGCCAGCGAGACCGCCACGGTCAGGCCGGAGAACGCCACCGTGCGCCCGGCACTGGCCAGCGTGCGCTCGATCGCCTCGGGCGGCGCCAGGCCGGCCGCGCGCTCCTCCCGGAAGCGGTTCACCAGCAGCAGCGAGTAGTCCACGGCCAGCCCCAGCCCGGCCATGGTCACCACGTTGACCGAGTAGCTGGACAGCTGGGAAACCTGGACGACGCCAAGCAGGATCAGCAGCGCCCCGGCGATCGCCACCAGCGCGACGACCAGCGGCAGCAGTAGCGCCACGACCCCGCGGAAGATCAGCAGCAGCAGCACGACCACCACCGGCAGCGCGACCGTCTCGCCGCGCTTCAGGTCACGTCCGTCGTCCAATTGCTGCGAGGCTGAGCGCCGGCTGAGGGCGCGTGCTCGGCGCGCCAAGCGCTGCGGAGTGGGGCCCTGGCACGGGTCACCTCGTGGGCTTACGGTGGCGCGAGCATGAAGCGGGTGGGTCGCTGACAGGGGGCCGGACCGCGGGCGAGAGGAGGGAGTTCCCGTGCGGATCACCGTGGCCGGCTCCGCCGACCTGCCAGAGCTGCTGCCGCTGGTGCGCGCCTACTGCGACTTCTACCAGGTCACGCCGAACGACCGGGCGCTGCTTGAGCTGTCGCAAGCGCTGATCGCCGACCCGGAGCGGGAGGGGCTGCAACTGCTGGCCCGCGACGACGCCGGCAGGGCACTCGGCTTCGCCACCCTGTTGTGGACCTGGCAGACGCTGAGCGCCGGCCGGGTCGGCGTGATGAACGATCTGTTCGTGGCCGCCGAGGCGCGGGGCAGCGGCGTGGCCGACGTGCTCATCGCCGCCTGCGCGGAGCGCTGCCGCGAGCACGGCGCGACCCAGCTCGTCTGGCAGACGGCCAGGGACAACCGCCGCGCGCAGGCCGTCTACGAGCGGATAGGAGCGACCCGCGAGGATCGCTGGCTCGACTACTGGCTGCCGGTCGAGCCTGCCTGACCCCGGCGATCACCCCGACGCGCCCTTGACCGTGCCTGGTGGAGGGCGTCCTGCCCGCAGGCAGGCCGGAGGAGCTTCAGGCGGCACTCGCAGGCGCCGGGGCCGAGACCACAGTCGTGGCGCCCGACCGGGTCGAGGTCACCGGTGCGACCCCGGAGCGGATCGGGCTCCTGGCGGCCGACCACGCGATCCCGATCTTCGAGACCAGCACCGAGACCTCCAACCTGGAGGACGTCTTCTTCCAGCTCACCGCACGCGCTGACAACGGAGACGCACTTTGATGATCCGGTTGATCCGCGTCGAATCGCTCAAGCTTCGCACGACCCGCCTCACCTATGGCCTTCTGGCGCTCGCCGCCGGCCTGACCGCTCTCGACACGCTGCTGCGGGCCGCGCGGGCAGGAAACGGCCGGCTGCCCCCGCTCGACACGGCGTCCGGGCTCGCCAGACCGCTGACCGTCACCGGCTTCGCGATGCTCATGGCCTGGGTGCTCGGCATCACGGTCTCAAGCGGCGAGTTCCGGCACAACACCGCCACGCTCACCTACCTCTCGTTCCCGCACCGAGCGCGGGTGCTCGTGGCGAAGGCGGTCGGCGCTTTCGGCGCCGGGATGATCTTTGGTGCTGTCGGGGCCGCCACGGCCACCGGGGTCAGCATCGCGTTCGTCTTCGGGCACGGCTATCGGCTGGCGCTTCCAGGCGGCACCATCGCCCGGGACGCAGCGGGAGCCGTGTTCGGCGCCGGGCTGCTCGCGGCGGTCGGGGTCGCGCTCGGCTCGCTGATCCGCGCCCAGATCGGAGCGGTCATCGGCGCGTTCGTGTGGGCCTTCGTCGTCGAGGCCGTCGTCGGCGGCCTCTTCAACTCGACGATGCATCCGTCACAGCCATCCCATGGTCATCCGTCCGCCGCGGTACGGGCGTCGTCCCAGCGAGGTAGCCGCCTGTGGTGCGGGTTCGTCGGGCGCAGACCAGAAGCCTCCCACCGGCCGACGACACGCGGCCCTGCGACCTCGACCATTGCTGGCAACAGATCAGCAACCGCGCCGGCCGCCGGCCGGACCACGCAGGAAGGCAAGTGACATGGCGTTCACCGGACAGGTTCTCGACAATCCGATCAGCGGAGAGCGATTCGTCTTCCACCAGACCGCCAGCGACACCGGCGGCCAGCTGCTCACCTTCGACCTGGTGCTGACCCCCGACGGCCATGTGCCGGGGGGCCACGTCCACCCGGTGCAGGAGGAGCGCTTCCAGGTGCTGCGCGGGACCATGAAGTTCCGCAAGGGCCTGCGAACCGTGGTCGCCGAGGCAGGCGAGGAGGTGGTGGTCCCGCCCGGCAGTTACCACCGGTTCGCCAACGCCGGTGCAGGGCTGGCGGTGGTGCGCGTCGAGGTGCGGCCGGCGCTGACGATGGAGCAGCTGTACGAGACGGTCGTGGCCCTGGCCCGCGACGGCCGGACGATGCGCACGGGCATGCCCAAGCCGCTGGATCTGGCGCTGTTCATGCGGGCGTTCGACCAGGAGGTGCAGGCGCCGCTGGCGCCCGGGCTGGTTCGTGCGGCCACGGCGCCGTTGGCGTGGCTGGCCACGCGGCGCGGTCTGGAGCGCCGCTACCCGCGGCTTTCGGGTGCCGCGGCCCTTGGACCGGTGCGTCCCGGGGACGGCAGGACCGCGAGCACTCGCCCCGAGTCGACCCGCCCGGTCGCAGCCTCGCGCAGCCGGCCGCCGGGTCACCCGGGCGCAACCCGGCGCAGGTGACCACCGGGTGGTGGGCCGGCGGCCAGGCGACCGGCCGCCGGCCCACCACCGCCCACCGCCGCAACCCGACCCCCTGGAGCTCCACGGCGGTGAAGGTCCCACAGGCAGAAAGGAACATTCCATACCAATCGACGCAACCTCCGCGCAACGGCGAGCGGGCCCAGACCCCACCCCCTCGATACGGCGGCGGCGACGCCGGCCCCGCTGGTGGGTGATCCTGCTGGTCACCGCCGCCGCCGTCGCCGTCGCGACCGTGGTGGTGATCCAACTGCTGCCGAGCCCGGCCGACGGCCCCCCAGTGGTCGGCGCCACCTCGGTGCAGCTCCGCGACAACCGGTTCCACCCGCCCGTCATCCAGATCACGCAGGGTCAGACCGTCACCTGGTCGTTCGACGACGGCGACACGCCCTACAACGTCACGGGCAAGGGCTGGCGCTCCGGCAACCAGGCGTCCGGGAAGTTCACGCACACGTTCACCGCGCCTGGCAGCTACCGGTACTCCTGCACGCTGCACATCGGCATGAACGGCCGGGTCGACGTCGTCGCGAGGGCAGGGGCCACACCGTGAGGGCGTAACCTGCTGGCGGCATGGACCTCCTTCGCGGTGCCGCGCTGGTCGCGGCCACGATGACCACGGGGCTGGTGGCCGGCGTCTTCGACCTCTACGCGCACACGATCATGCCCGGGCTGCGCCGGACCGACGACCGGACCTTCGTCGCCGCGTTTCAGTCGATCGACACGGTGATCATCAACCCGGGTTTCCCAGCGAGCTTCATTGGCGCCCTGTTGCTCACCGGCCTGGCCGCTGCCCTCCACCTCGGCGCGGACAACCGATCGGTGCTGCCTGGATCGCGTCCGCGTTCGTGCTCTACCTCGCTGCCGTTGTCATCACGCTCGCCGTGAACGTGCCGCGCAACGACGCCATCAAGGCGGCCGGTCCGCACGCCAGGGTCATGGTCAAAGGTTCTAGGACCGACCGGTCAGTACGTCTCGAGGTCGTACTTCTCCCTTTCCTGATGCTTGTCGCCCCCTTTTCTTCGCTGCCTAGCTGGCAGGCTTCAGCACCTCGAGCAGCAGATCGAGACAGCGGGTCATGCGCGCACGGAACTCGCCACGAAAGTCATCATGGCGGGCGGTCATCACGCACTGCTGCTCGGCGCCGAGGAAGGTGGCAATCAGCACCTCGGCTGCTTGGTGCGCATCGATATCGGCGCGGATATCGCCCTGGATCTGGGCGCAAGCGACCAGTCCAGCGGCGGCGTCGATCCACGTATCGCAGATCTTGGCGATCTGCGGGGCGAGCCTCGGGTCCTCAGACAGCTCGGCGCACAGCCGCTGCATGCTCGTGGCCTCGCCCTGGTCCTGGTCCTTGAGATCGGAGGCCACCTGGACCGCCGCCCGCAGCTGGTCGACCGCCCGGTCGTGGCCTGCCGACGCCTGCACGACCGCCGCGGTCTCCTCATCCTGCCGGGTGCGGACGACCTCGACCGCGAGCGCCTCCTTGGACGGAAAGTGGTGGTAGAAGGCACCCTTGGTGATCCCTGCAGCGCGGATCAGGTCGCTCAGCGACGTGCCGGCGTAACCGTGGCTGAGGAACTCCTCTGTGGCCATGGCGAGAATGTGCTGGCGGGTGGCCGAGCCGCGCTCAGTCGCGCGCACCGTCCGCACATCCGCATCCTCGTGGGCCTTGATCGCAGACATGCGCCGCAGCGCGCCGACCGACCGGTCTGTTTGTCAATGACTCGTCCCCTCCTTTCAAGGGTGGTTTGCCCTGGACAGATACCATCGCACGGCGGCGCCTCCAACCCCTACCTGGTGGGTGCGGCGGCGATCGCCGCGGGCCTGGACGGCATCCGCAACCAGATCGAGCCGCCACCGCCGACCGAGGGGCTGGCCTACGGCCTGGAGGACGGGCCCACGCCCATCCCGATCCGCCTGGAGGCCGCCCTCGACGAATTGGAGAAGGACACGGTGCTGCGCGGGCTCATGGGCGAGGAGCTGATCCACCTGTTCCTGGCGGTCAAGCGCCACGAGATCGCCAAGGCTACCGAGCATGCTCGCGACTACCCCGCCGACGACTGGTCAACAGGGTGGACGACTTCGAGGTCGCGGAGTTCTTCGAGTTCTTGCAGAGCGGAGGGCGCGCCTGTTGGTGGCGGGTTCGGGGGGAGCACGCTCCCCCCGAACCTCGCTGGGATTGTGCTAGCGCACGGGGTTGGGGTTGGGGTGGTTCCTTCGATGCGGAGTTGTGGTAGCCAGCCGAGCCAGCTGGGCAGGTACCAGTTCCACTTGCCGAGCAGGCGCATGGCGGCGGGGACCAGTACCGAGCGGACCAGGGTGGCGTCGATCAGCACCGCCACGGCCAGGCCGAACCCGGTCTCTTGCAGGAAGACCAGCCGGCCGGCCGCGAACCCGGCGAATACCGCCACCATGATGACGGCGGCGCCGGTGATGATCCCGCCGGTGGTGCGCAGGCCAAACGAGACCGCGTCGGTGTTGTCGAGGGTGTGGTGGTAGCGTTCCTGGATGCGGCTGAGCAAAAACACCTGGTAGTCCATGGACAGCCCGAACAGCACCGAGAACAAAAACAGTGGCAGCCAGGCCTCGATGGTGTCGACCTGCTGGAAGCCGAACAGGCTCGCGCCGATGCCGTGCTGGAACACCAGGATCAGCAGGCCGTAGGCGGCGCCCACTGACAGCAGGTTCAGCGCCACCCCCAGCGCCGGCAGGACCACCGAGCGGAACACCACCAGCAGCAGCAAAAACGACAGGCCCAGCACCAGCGCGATCCCCAACGGCGTGTAGAGGTGGCTCAGGTCGAAGAAGTCGATCCCCCCCGCGGTCTGCCCGCCGACCTTGACGCTGGCGTCGGTGCCGGCGAAGGCGGCGGGGATGGTCACCTTGCGCAGGTGGCGGACCGCGGCGGTGGCGGCCTGGCTGCTGGGGTCGCCGTTGACGGGGACCGAGACCAGCGCCAGATTGCCTGCCTGGTTGGTCTGCACGGTGCTGGGGCCAAAGGCACGGTCGCCCTTGAGGTCGGCCTGTAGCCGGCCGATCGCCGCGACCACCTGTGGGGAGCGGACCTTGCCGTCCACCACGATCTGGGCTGGGGAGGTCAGCCCGCCGGAGAAGTCCCGGGACAGCACGGTGAACGCCTGCTTGGACTGGATCCCATTGGGGTAGGTGCTGATCCCCGAGAATCCGGTGCGGATGCCAAACAGCGGCAGCGCCGCCACCGCCAGGATCCCGGTAGCCACCAGCAGGCTGGTCACCGGCCGGGCCATGACCCGGCGGGCCACGATCGCCCAGAAGCCGTGGGTGCGCTCCACGTCCTGCTGGCGGCGGCGGAACAGCACCGGCACCCGCAGCGCGTTCACCCGGTCGCCCATGACCGCCAGCAGCGCCGGCAGCAGCGTCAGCGACGCGGTGACCGCGACCAGCACCACCGCGATCGCGCCGGCGGCGATCGAGCGGAAGATCGTGGTCGGGTTCAGCAGCATCCCCGCCAGCGCCAGCACCACCGTGATCCCCGAGAAGAACACCGCCCGGTTGGCGGTGGCGCCGGCCGCGCCGATGGCCGCCAGCTTGTCACGCCCGCGGGCGCGTTCCTCACGGTAGCGGGACACGATGAACAGCGAGTAGTCGATGCCGACCGCCAGGCCGATCATGGTGACCATGTTGGTCACAAAGAACGACAGATCAAACGCCAGGCCCAGCAGCGACACCAGTCCCAACGCGACCACGATGGCCATGATCGCCAGCAGCACCGGCACCACCGCCGCGGCCACCGTCCCGAACACCACGATCAGGATGGCCAGGGCGGCCACGATCCCGATGGTCTCGCCCTTGCGCAGGTCCTGCTCGGCGATGGTGTTGGAGTCCTTGGCGGCGGTCGCCTCGCCGGCCACCCAGACCCTGAAGCCCTGGGGGTGGGGGGCGTGCAGCGTGCGGTCCAGCACCCGGTCGATGTGCTTGTCGGCCTCGTCCAGCGACCCGGCCATGGTGACCGGGATCAGCGTGGCGTGGCGGTCGTTGGACACAAACCGGTCACCGGCCCGGTAGGGGTCGACGGTCTGCTGCACGACCCCCGGCCCCAGCGCGTCCACGTCGGCCTTGAGCCGCGCCACGTACGCCTTGAACCCGGGGTCGCTCACGGTCTGGGACGCCGACCGCACGATCACCACCTCGTTGGACCTCTGCGGCCCAGAAAGCCGCCGCTCCAGCAGCGTCTGGGCCTTTTTGGAGTCGGGGTTGTTGGCGAAATTGGCCTGGGTGGTCAGCGCGCCGCTCAGATAGCTCGAAGTGAGCCACCCGCCAGCCACAAACAGCACGACCCACAACCCGATCACCCGGAAGCGGTGCTTGGCGCTCCAGCGCGCCACCCCCTGCGGAGACAACC